>OBAL01000085.1_pt1 | contig 15093 bp, 19 predicted proteins | sample 1516331 | NCBI WGS metagenome assembly OBAL01 (sample SAMEA3275603, study PRJEB22092) | marine metagenome | biome: ENVO:00000038, "LAGOON"; feature: ENVO:00002042, "SURFACE WATER"; material: ENVO:00002019, "BRACKISH WATER" | collected 2014-06-21T13:56:00+00 | depth 0 m
GCTTTTCATGCAAGAAACCAGTGAGGTAATAACTCGCGTATGGAAGGACTTCCCCACGACCTACGCCTATAAACAACACGTTGTATTCTCGCTCAATAGATGCCGGCGTCATCGATTTAGCAATATGTGAGAGCGTATTGATAGCAGACCCGACATCACCAACTTCTCCTTCGAGAGCGGCGAGCTGATCCAAAGTTGTTTGATCCGGTATTTGAAGCAACACATTGCCAAGCAACGCATACAGGCTCGCCCGCACCTGATCTTCAGGCGCGATCGGCGGTGTATTCATCTCAATCGTTGCATTTACGGTCATTTGTAATCACTCACACACGTTGTTGAGCGGCCAATCCTTGGCATCGTTATAATCCGTAACATAAAATCGTACCCCTTTTGCCTGGTTTTGCAAGAAATTTACTGGAACTGCATACGACGCGGACGCGGCGGCACCGGCTCAGCTGACGCTATCTGCTCGGCTTGCGTCTCGTGATCAGATGAATCAGTCTCAATCGTTTCGGAATCTCGCGCGGAGTTATTAGCCTCTTCGCTCAGCGCTTCGTTGGACTCGAGCCTCTTTGTCTCACGGCTGGTGATACTTTGATCAACTGACTCAATTGCTTCGACTTCCATTTCATCTTCGGCAAGTGACTCGAGTGCATCTAGAGCCTGAACAGCATACCCCTTGCCAACTTGGTAAATAGTTTGCAGATTCTCAACAACTGTCGCAGCGTCGGTGTAATCCTCGCAGTACTCATCAAGGCCATCGATATTTGCAAGCACTGGATTTGTTTTCCAAAACGCCCGCAGTGCTCGCGCTCTGATACGCTCAGGAACACGACCATCCATGAATTTCTCGACAGTATCACCAAGTTTTAGGGTTTCCGGATCAGGCAACTCCAACATCGATAGAATATCTTCGTCTGATTTACCTTCAAACTCGTCTTCGGGCGTTTTCTCAGGCAGAGAATCGGGAAGCGCTACTTCAGATTCTTCAGAATCGGCCTTCAGTTTGCGATCAGACCAACGCGATAAAAAACCTTTATCCTCGTTCAATGTTTTTTCCTCTTACGCAACGATGCTGGAGACAAATACACATCACTGCCCTGACTGACGCGCGGATCACCTATACCTTCATCAACCTGGTCGACATCCAAACGATCGCGCTTTCTCTTTTTAAACGGCTCTTCAACAAAATGATGGTCAACAAATTGCTGCGCCCAACTGACTATCACTGGGGGAATCGGAACAGGTTCGACAAGACTGAAACCACTATCTAGGAGATCCTGGGCATCATATGGCGAGAGCGTCACATCAGACACTTCCCATCCACCAGGCGTGTCGCCAGACTCATCTTCGTCGAGAATCACGAATGCCGAGGGCACATCCATCGATAATGCGACACGATAGGCCTCTACCTCCGCTCTATGAAGAGTCAAAGGCAACGTTCGCGCATGATATTGCGTCACATCACCTTCCGAACGAAGCTCAACCCAATGGGCGATATCTGCCCCTGGAATTAAACCCGAAGGCTTCCATATTTCAGATGCCCAGCGCGTCACACCGGGATGCTTGCTAACAATGATCCCGACTGGCATTGTGATTATCCGAGCCGCAAACAGATCGGATTGATCGATTGGTTGTTTTGGGTCACTCACAGATTTTTCACCTTGAGGTCTTCTTTTTGTCATTTTTGCCCTTACTGAGGGTAGTCTATGGTGACAACAAATGAAAAAAATAGCCCCACAACTATGAAAGCTAATAAAACCCTGATTCTGTGCAGCTGCGATAGCAGTCTCAAGTACGACCCCGAAGCATTCAAAAGCCAGGGATTTGATGATGTCATCCTCACCGACCAACTGTGTGGAAATGATCTCGATGTTGCTGTTGCCGCTCTCTCACAGCGTGACCAAGTCGTATTTGCATGTGAGCAGCAATCCCAAATCTTTGAGCAACTGACTGAAGAGCTGCATGCAGAAAACGCCCTGAAAGCGTCTCTAGATCTTATTGACTTGAGAGATCGGGCAGGTTGGACGGCTCAAGGTGAAAAAGAATCGATTATCGAAGCCAAGCAATTAGCTCTTCTAGCAGATGCCACGCTCGACAGGCCCGGCACAAAAGCACGAGAGGTCACCTCATCAGGTACATGTTTAATTATTGCGAAAGATTCGAGCGTGTTGTCGTTTGCTGAAACGCTCGGTGAAGAATTGGCCGTAACATGTGTTTTGGAGAACGCGCCAGATAACGTAAGCCCGTCGACCAACTATGATTTGGCAACTGGCAAGATTCAGTCTATTTCAGGCGGCTTGGGCGCTTTTGATGTCGCATTCACGCAATTTGCTACCTTGATTGCGACAGGGCGCGGAGCGACTCAATTTACACCTCCAAAGGACACCGCATCCTCAAACTGCGATATCGTTATTGATCTTGTTTCCGAGGAATCACTCCTTGCAGCAGAAGCAACGCGTGACGGCTACCTACGAGCCCCAAACGCAGACGCACTGAGGCTCACACTCCTCGGAGCTCAAGCGAAAGCTTTGGTTGGGACCTTCGAAAAACCGTTATACGTGAAATACGAGGGCTCAATTTGCGCCCACTCGCGTTCTCAGAAAACTGGTTGTACACGTTGCGTTGATACCTGTGGCGCCAAAGCAATTCGGTCCAACGGAGATGGGGTCTACGTTGATCCAGATATGTGTGGCGGCTGCGGCGGCTGCGCATCCGTCTGCCCGACGGGCGCTATTGTGTACGACGATCCACCGTTTGAGTTTATGGTGGAACGTTTGAAAACGTTAATTGAAACATTTACGACGCATGCCGAAATCCCACCAAGAGTGTTGTTTGTCGACCGTAGTTTCGGGCGCAACCTCATCGCAGAGTCTGCGCGCTTTAGCCAAGGCTTGCCCGCTGATGTAATTCCCTATGAAGTGGATAACGTCGAATTAATCGGTCACGCAGAACTCTTGGCGACCTTAGCTGCAGGTGCAAGTGAAGCATTGATCTTAAAATCGCCAAAAACAGCGAAAACCGCGATCGCAAATCAGTCCGCACTCACGCATCGATTGCTCAGTGCAACGCGGGTTGACCCTGAACGCGCACGGGTTGTGGAAGTAACAGATATCGCATCGCTCGAATCTGCATTATTCGGAACACGCATGCCGGCTCTCAAGCATGAAGAAGTAGCATTGCTTGGTGGCCGCCGAGAAGTCGCAAAGCGAGTTATGGCAGCATTTCTTGATCATGACGGCGAATCAGCAATTTCCGTTGCGCTTGAGCATGGCGACCCATATGGCATGATTGAAGTCAATTCAGACAAGTGCACCCTGTGCCTCGCCTGCGTCTCTCAGTGCCCAACTGGGGCACTGAATGATCGATCAGACCGACCTGAAATTAACATCGTTGAAAATGCATGTGTGCAGTGTGGATTATGCGCTAACACCTGCCCAGAACAAGCGATCACACTCAAACCACAATTGAGTTTTGGCAAGCAGACGCTCGAGCAAGTGTCTCTGCACGGTGAAGATCCATTTGAATGCATAGAATGCGGACGTCCGTTCGGTGTGAAATCCACGATCGAGCGCATCATCGAAAAGCTCGAAGGCAATCATTGGATGTACACCAATTCGGACAACACAAGACTCGTGAAGATGTGCGATGACTGCCGCGTGAATGCGCAATATCACAATGACAATGCTCCGCTTCGCGGCCCAGATCGTCCGCGAGTGCGGACGACCGATGACTATCTCGATAGCTAGGGATTGAATTGGATCGGTTTGCCCAGGTCGAGCGGTGTCAACGAATGCACAAACGCCACGATGTCGTTGATGTCACTCATTTGAAGGTCAATCGGTGCAATCGTGATCAACTCGCGATTCTTTTCTATCCCGGAGCCTTTGACCGAAATCAGCGCCTTGTGCGGAGAAACTGTGTAGAAGGTAGAAAAACGCAGGTACCAGTCATCAAACGATCGCATCGCATGAAACGACGGCGCATTGCCAATTCCTGCATATTTGTCAGCTCGATCGACTTTATGACATCGACGACAGTGACTCCACGACAGCTCTCGCCCATGGTCGCGATCACCAACAATGACGATTTCAACAGGTGCGGCCTCTTGGGCCTCAGCAGGAATTGCAATCTGTCGACCGTCGATCCGAAAGTCAGCAATCGTTGCTCGACCCGGATCACTCACAAGCCAATCGACGAACGCTCGATAGTCGGGGCTTTGAGCTGCCTCCCCCAACGCACGGATGTAAACCATTTCGCCAGAGATCAATTCGAGCACTTGGGTACCGCTCTCTGGACGCTCAGTTACAAACTGAATGTCACCAACGCTATCGACTCGATCAAAACGAATACGAGTCTTCAAGGAAAACCGAGGAACAACGTATTGGATCAGTTCCGCTGGAATCACCTTATCGTGAGACAAACTCAACGCGAAGGCGCCAGATTGTCCGACCATCAAAGCACTGAAACATGCGACTGTAATGAGTTTTATTGTTTTTCTAATCAATTGACACCACCTCGTAAGATTGAGACACGTCACAACTATCATGACACAGGAGAGAGACATGAGCGAAGATAACTTCAACCTTTCAATGCGTAAGTTTTTAAAATCAGTGGGTGTAACTTCACAGCAAAAAATCGAAGAGGCTGTGCGCGCAATTGAATCAGGCTCAGACTTAACAAGTATCAATTTGACAGTCACACTGAGCTGCGATGAGGTTGACCTTCACCATGAAGTGAAAGGCACAGTCGAGCTCCCATAACAAAACAACAGGACATAGAAGTGAGCAATCCCCAATTTAAAGATGCAGGTGTTATCGCAACTGATGGCGGCGGACAGGCCCCAAAAAAAGAAGCGCAACCACCGCTTGAGGTCAAAGGCGTTAAGCATATTGTCGCAGTCGCATCAGGCAAAGGTGGTGTAGGCAAATCGACCGTTTCAGCGAATCTTGCGGTGGCGCTTGCAATGCGCGGCCTCAAAGTAGGACTGCTGGATGCTGATGTCTATGGCCCAAGCCAGCCAAGAATGCTCGGTGTGAGCGGCCGACCATCGAGCCCAGATGGCCAAACAATTCTGCCGCTCAGGAACCACGGTGTAACCGTAATGTCACTCGGCCTAATGATGCCTGACGATGAGGCTCTGATTTGGCGCGGGCCCATGCTGATGGGCGCACTCCAGCAAATGTTAGGGCAGGTTCAGTGGGGGCAACTTGATGTCCTTCTTGTTGACCTTCCACCTGGGACAGGTGATGTGCAAATGACACTGAGTCAAAAAGTCAACGTAACGGGAGCTGTCATTGTCTCGACGCCACAAGATATCGCACTACTTGACGCCAAAAAAGGGATCGACATGTTCAAACGGATGAATGTGCCACTGCTTGGATTTGTTGAGAATATGGCGTCATTCGTTTGTGATGGTTGCGGTAAAGAACACCACCCATTCGGACACGGTGGCGCAAAGGCAGAAGCCGAGAAACAGGGCATGCCATTCCTCGGTGAAATCCCACTCGATCTCGCAATTCGAGTTGCGTCTGATGGTGGTGTACCGATGGTGGTCTCGAAGCCTTCGAGCCCGCAAGCAAAGGCATTCCTTGATATTGCTGATCAGTTAATTGCAAGTGAGGTCCTGAAGTGATCTTCGGAGAAGTGATCACCGATCCAACGTTTCCTCCCCTGTTAACCGGAGAAAAAGTATCCAAGGACGTTGATCCGTTTATCAAAGCGGTTGGCGCATCCATGATGGGCTGTGATCCAGGCACGGTGTTTTATGCCGAAGACTCTGAAACATTGCGCGCAGCGATCACGCTTGCACCTGAATTGGCCCTGAAAGATAGCATCTCCGTTATCCATGCACTGATGTTATCGCTTGCCGATAGTATAGGCGCACTTGGACCGCCTGAGCTCGCCGTCCATTTCGTATGGCCATGCCATTTTAAAGTGAACGCAGCGCGGTGCGGGGAACTTCGATTCAAAGCCTCAACGACTGACCCAGACTCCGTTCCCGATTGGTTAGTGGTGGGCTTAACGGTCCCATTTGTAAGACCAGAATCAATTGAGCCTGGATCAGATCCATCGCAAACGTGGTTGCACGAAGAGGGTTGCGTCGAACTCACCGTTCCACAAGTCATCGAGAGTTGGTCTCGTCACTCACTGGTATGGCTCAACTCATTTGAAGAAAGAGGTTATCAAGCGATCCAAGATCACTGGAGAGCAAAATGTGACTCAATTGGTTCAGATGTGGTTTATCCGAATGAAGGTACATTTGTTGGTACCGATGGAAACGGAAGTCTTTTACTCAAACGAGACGGAATAACCAGCATTCATCATTTAATTGACGAGATGGCACCATGAAACTAGCACGCACAATCCGACTTGATGAATCCGATGACAATGTGTTCGAGCGACCAGCAGATGCGGGCGAATGGGCAATCAGTGGAGGCTTTGAGTTCTCAAACTGGGATGAAAGCAAGCTTACTGGCAAACCACGCCAAGCTTTTTCAAATGGTTGGCTATCGCTCGAATCGTTTGGCCGAGCAACATTCGTTGCAGTGACATCAATCACCGATAGTGAATATGAAGCTTTGACGCAGAAACTCGCACAACACTTCATTGACCATTATGGAGCACCTGATTTAAATGCCGCCTTACCCGTTGCCAAAGATGAACTCGATCACATGCAGAGCATGTGTGAAGACCATGATGACAACACGCTCTTGATGGTAAGTCGCACACTGAATGAAACAGGAGTTCATGAATCATTTCGATTCAATAGCCCTCAAAGCGCTTCACTAGAAGCCTTTGCTGTTCACGGATCAGTCGACTGAGACGGTCTTAAAAACTCAGCATACGGAATGTATCGAACCACTGCGCCCGGTTCGATCATTTCTTCCTCAAAGCCAATCTCGACAAGGCCGTCAGACCAACTGATGCTCGAGATCCGACCTGACCCTTCAGATGGAAAGACGTCCACTCGACCCTCAGAGTTCATGCGTGCTCGCAGGTACTCGGAGCGTCCACGGCGTTTATTCTTTTTGAAATTGGCGATGACCTCATAGCCACGCGGCTCTCTCCAGACGCCACCCGCTAAAACTTCCATCGCAGGCCGCCCAAAAACCATAGTGCAAACCCAGGCTGCAACTGGATTGCCGGGGAGGCCGATCACAGGAGTCCCATCCCAGACACCAAGTGCCAAGGGTCGACCTGGCTTCAGTGCAATACGCCAACTGGTCAGTTGACCTTCCGACTTCAAAATCGCAGAAATATGGTCCTCATCTCCAGCTGAAGCGCCGCCCGAGGTAATAATGAGATCACACAGATTGGCACCTTCATTCAGAGTATTGCGAACCGTATCACGTACATCTTCCACAAGGCCTAGATCTATAGCTTCAAACCCCAGATCGCGCACCATCGAAAGGAGCATTAAGCGGTTAGCATCATAAATTTGCCAATCGTCTGCTGACTGACCAGGCTTCCGTAATTCATCGCCTGTGGACAACACACCAACACGCAATCGAGAAAACACTTCAACTTCAGCAACGCCTGCAGATGCAAGAAGCGAGAGATCTGTCGCAGTCAATCGCCGGCCTACTTTGAATATCGGAGTCCCGACAATCACATCCTCGCCCGCTTCACGGGTATTTGACCACTGCTTCAGAGGCCCGTTGAAGGCAATGCGATCAGGCTCGATTGTGCAATCTTCCTCAAGCACAACCGTATCAACACCCTCTGGTAAAATCGCCCCGGTCAGAATCCTCACTGCTTGCCCTTTTTCAACCCGGCCAGAAAAGGGAACCCCTGCCGCCGCACGCCCCTCACACAGATCCATGATCTGGGGACCATCAAGGATGGGTCCCGCAAACCCATAACCATCAACAGCAGAGTTCGATCCTGGTGGATTTGATCGTACTGCCCCGACATCACTCGATAAGATACGGTCACAGGCATCTTCCACTGGAATACGATGGCCAGAACTAACGACCGTTGACAGCGCCTCTTTCAGAAGCTTTTTAGCCTCATCCACAGGTGTCCAATCAACTCCTGGTGGCAGTGCAAAGCAATCATTTCGAAGTGGTGGCGGCTGGATTTCAGGCATGTATTTGATTCCAAATAAAGTCAGCGATCGAAGTTATATCGTTGAGATCAAACACCGGGATATCAATCCTTGCAATCTCACAATCAGCGGCAACAGCGACAATTGACGAATCATCTTCTGCGAGCAAACTGGTTTGACGCTCCTTACGATGAACTTCAATTTTTGAGATAGGGGTCTTTTTAAATCCCTCGACCAAAACCAAGTCGCAAGGCGCCATTCGACTCAAGAGTTCACCCAATTCAAATTCAGGCTGGTCGCGATACTCATGCATTAACGCAAACCGAGAGCCGCCGGCCAACATCACTTCTTGTGCTCCAGCAACCCGATGCCGATAACTGTCTGTTCCAGGCCGATCCACATCGACATTGTGATGCGTATGCTTGACCATGGAGACGGTTAGCCCTCGCGCTGTAAACTCCGACACCAACCGCTCTGTCAGCGTGGTTTTTCCAGAGTTTTTCCATCCAACAACACCAAACACGGGGGTATTCATCATTGAGCTCCTTGTTGAGCAATCACGAGCTCTTCCGGTGTATTCACATTAAAGAATGGATCAAGAGAACTAGATTCATGGGCGAATTGAATCTCAGAGCCACCAACCGAATCCGTCCAGATGACAATCTTTCGGATACCGCTTTGCAACGCATCGCGCAGACTACCCTCCAGTGATACATGCCAAATCCCAAAGGTCGGATGACGCATCCATTTCGCTTTTTCATAATCAAAGCTTGATGCGAGAATGACTGGAGCCTTTAACTCAGCTGCCTTCCCGCGCGATTTAGACACGAAATCAGTCGGAAAAAATGGAGTGTCTGCGGCAACTGAAGCAACCCAATCAAATCGATGCTCTCGAGCATATTCAAGTGCAGCGAGTACCCCTGCTAGCGGGCCGAGATATCCTCCAAGTGAGTCAGCGATACAAGGCAAACCAAAGGCAGCGAACCGGCTCGGATCACCATTCACGTTTAAGACAATATCATCAACCTGCGGTTTGAATCGCTCCAGGACTTCGTCAAGGATCGTTTGTTGTCCGAGCTGCAACAGGCCCTTATCAGACCCTCCCATGCGAGTGGCTAACCCACCAGCAAGAACAACTCCAAGAATCCGATCACTCATCGAGAGCACTCTTTCGACGATGCTTTTTATCTTCTTCTGGAACAGCATCGGGATCGGTGTCGTAGACCAAGCGCTCTTCGCCGCTTAAACAAATGAACTTGCGACCACGCATCCGTCCGATCAAGGTCAGACCGACTTGCTTGGCGATATCAACACCCCATGCAGTAAATCCCGAACGACTCACTAAAGCCGGTATACCCATCAGGGCAGTTTTAATTACCATCTCGGAAGTTAAGCGCCCAGTGGTGTACATCATCTTATTTTCGGGGGACACACCTTCTAGATGCATCCAACCTGAAATCTTATCCACCGCATTATGTCGACCAACATCTTCCATATACACCAAGGGCTCATCCCGTTCGCACAAAACCGTTCCATGGATGGCACCTGTTTCGAGATACAAGCTTGGTGTTCGATTGATGAGATGACTCAAGTGATAGATCCATGATGTATGGACAGGAGTTGCCGCCAATTTCACTTGATCGACACCCTCCATCATATCGCCAAATACGGTTCCCACGGCACAACCTGATGTCCGTGTTTTCTTACTCAACTTGTCTTCGTAATTCGATTCACGCTCTGTCCGAACGACAACGACATCCAATTCTTCGTCGTATTCGACCACTTCGATCACATCATCGGATTTCAACATGCCCTGGTTTTTAAGAAATCCAACTGCGAGATATTCAGGGTAATCGCCAATGGTCATGGCTGTAACGATTTCTTGGGAGTTGAGATAAATTGTGAGCGGACGCTCCTCAATCACAGATGTTTCGGTTGGCTGGCCATATTGGTCAACTCCCGCGATAACTCGTGAGAGCTTTGGATCACTTGGGTTAGGCCGGATCCGATATGATCCGATGTCATCTAATGTCGGCATGGAAAACTCAGTTGTATTATTCGTTGTGATTGGGGTTTATCCTACTGCACTTCAAGCATTTCAGCAGAAAAACTAAGACCTCTCGTCACATATGAAATTTCCCACCAACACCCTAGCAATCGCGAATCTTTATGCACTCTTAAGCGCGATCAACGCCTCAGTGGCACCTATCGTGATTTCACTGGGTGGACTCGCCGGCGCCTATCTCCTAACTGAAGACAAATCTCTTGCGACACTACCGGTCAGCGGTTTCAACGTGGGCGTTGCATTATTGGCAGGACCCGCATCACTGCTGATGTTCAAAATCGGTCGACAGCGAGGATTCATGGTCGGAGCAATTTTAGGATTTTTCGGTATTACGATCGCTGGCGCTGCAATCCTCCAACATAGTTTTATTTGGTTTTGTGTAGGCTTAATCCTCGCCGGCGGCGCTAACAGTTTTGTTCAACAATACCGATTTGCAGCATCCGACTACGTCGATGAACCTCTCAAGTCTCAGGCAATCTCGCGCGTTCTCATCGGGGGGATAGCGGCCGCAGTTGTTGGACCGCAAATCGTTTTGCACAACAAAGACCTGTTCTATCCGACTCCATTTGCCGGCGCGTTTTTGAGTGGGGCAGGGCTCTTTATTATTGGCTTACTGGTCATGACACTACTACCCAAACAGGTGCCCGAACAACAAAAGGTTGCGCGAACAGATGGGCGAACCAAGAAAGAGTTTGCGCGCGATCCCACCTTCATCACTGCCGTCTTATGCGGAACGAGTAGTTACGCTTTGATGGCCTTCGTTATGACTGCTGCACCACTTGCAATGGTCGGCTGCGGTTTTGAAGTATCTGACGCAGCACTTGGGATCCAATGGCATGTACTTGCAATGTTTGTACCGAGCTTGTTTACGGGAAAGCTCATTAGTCGTTTCGGAAAACTACCAATCATCGCAGCAGGACTTTTAATGTTAATGGCTTGCTCTGCAGTCGCCTTATCTGGGATCTCAATTGAACATTTCTACATCGCATTGATACTTTTGGGTCTTGGCTGGAACTTCGGATTTATTGGCTCAACCGCTCTTTTGACCGAAACCTACAAAGCGCATGAAAAACATACAGCCCAGGGCCTCAACGACACCATCCTTTTCAGCTCAGTTGCATTCGGCAGTTTGAGTTCAGGCGTCGCTTATGAATTCATTGGGTGGGAAACCATGAACTGGATCGCTTTTCCAATTGGACTGATGTGTCTCGTCGCTTTATTGTTCGAATATCAACGACACCACATTGAAGTAACACACTAGCTGAGGGTCCTCTCATGAAACTTTTCTCATCTCTTGTCATGTCGCTGGCCATACTGTTCTCAGGGTTCACTTCTGCAAATGAAGCCGCTATCGAGGCGATGGCGGAATATCTGATGTTCCAGGAATATGAATCTGGGATCATTCTGCCCCAGCAAATTGACAAGGTCGTTTTTGAGGCTGTCACTTTTATTGATACGCGCGATATCGAGCAATTTGAAAAACAAACAATCCCAGGCGCTATACATATCGAGTGGCGCCAGGTTTTGGAACGAATGGATGACATTCCAACCGATCAAAAAGTCATCGTATTCTGCAATACAGGTTCTCTCTCGGCACAAGCTGCTTTTGCGCTACGAGTCGCCGGTTTTGACAATGTCGTGGTCATGCAGAGTGGTTTCTCGGGATGGCTTGAGAATGCGGCCTACAAACCCTGAGTTATTGGCTTCTCGTCTCCACTTAGACGGTGCATACTAGCCCAATGAATGCTCAACCATTAAGCGATACAAGAACTCTGACTAGCCCCTACTTTCTGGCGGTTATCGTCGGATTGTTGCTCGCGAGCGCCATAATCCCAAAGGGATATATGCCATCAATCCAACCCGATGGTTCTGTTCAAATCGTTCTGTGTTCGGCAACAGGCAATACACTCACTGTTGATTCTGAAGCCGACGACGCCAATGACACCTGTTCTTTCGGACTTCTCCACCTTGTGGGCATCAAAGGCCACGAACTCGCCAGTGTTAAGTTTGATCAACCGGTTGCTTTTTCCATTTCCCAGCACCCGAGCGCTCAATCGAAGACGTATAAGACAGCTTATCCTCGCGGACCACCAGCAATCTCCTAAGACAATCCGTTTTAATTTTTTTGTCACAGGAGACAGGCATGAACAAATTACTGACAGGGCTCTGCATTGCCCTTTTATCCATTCAAACCTTTGCGATGAGTCATGGGCACAACATGAATCATCAACACCAATCCTCACAGTTCGAAACTATGGAAGTCGATGGCTTAACGCTATCTAACTTCAGAGCGCGCGCAAGTATTGGTCAAATGAAAAACTCAGGCGCCTATGGTGAAATTCAATCAACCATTAATGATCGACTCATCAAAGCATCCAGTTCAGTTGCACAAGTTGTGGAGCTGCATGAACACATCAACGACAACGGCGTGATGCGGATGCGCGAAGTTGAAGGTGGATTTGCTCTCAATCCCAATGAATCAATGGTGATGAAGCCTGGCGGGTATCACATTATGTTGATCGGACTCCTTGAGCCACTCAAAGCAGAGAGCTCTATGGATTTGAAGCTCGAGTTTGAATCCGGGAAGACGGTAAATCTCACAATACCAATTGTCTCAATCAAAAAAATGCATCATTGACGGACGAACCCGTCTACTGAATACTCCCCCTCGTTATATTTTTCAAAACATAACGAGGGTGGTATTTGCGCTTTTTTGCGGTTTTTTTATATCTCGTAATAACAAGCTCGGTCGCTCAAGCGGACCGCGTGACGGTATTTGCAGCCGCTAGCCTCAAAAATGCGATGGACGAAATCGGCCTCGCTTTTGAAGAAAAATACGCGCACACCGTCGTTTTTAATTTTGCCGGATCTTCGCAAATTGCTCGTCAAGTCATCGCCGGCGCACCGGCCGATTTATTGGTAACAGCAAACACCCTCTGGATGGATGACGCAGAAAAAAATGGTGCAATAAACTCAGAGAGCCGATTCGATTTAGTCAGCAATCAGCTAGTTCTTGCATCGAGCAAAGCACAAACGATCACACTAGATTATGAGAGCTTGCAGCAATCACTATCCGGGGGGCGTGTCGCCATGGCCTTAGTCGATGCAGTGCCTGCGGGAATGTACGGCAAACAAGCACTCGAGCATTTGGGCCTGTGGGATGCACTCGAACCCTCAATCATTCAAGCTGATAACGTGCGAGCAGCGCTGCGCTTCCTCACCCTAGGAGAAACACCACTGGCTATCGTATATCGAAGTGATGTGATCTCTGAACCAAAAGCATATATTGCCGCAACGTTCCCAGAAGAATCTCATCCGGCCATTCGTTACCCGGCAGCACTGACAGAGAGAGGGGTAACTTCTAAAGTAGCCGTTATGTTTCACAACTATCTGAAGAGTCGAGATGCAAAAGCGATTCTATCTCGCCATGGATTTCTAGCTATCGATGGGGTGCAGGGATGACTGATTGGTTATCACCACCTGAAATAGAGGCAGTTCTTCTCTCGCTCAAGGTTGCCTTTTGGGCCACGATAGTCAGTCTTCCCTTCGGGATAGTCGTAGGATTTGTCCTTGCTCGCTATGAGTTCCCGGGGAAGCATTTGTTAAATGGACTGGTCCACCTACCACTTATCCTTCCGCCAGTAGTCACAGGCTTTATTTTGCTCAAACTATTCGGGACTCAAGGGCCAATAGGTAGCGCTCTGGAGGAACTCGGTATCGTCATCGCCTTCTCGTGGAGCGGCGCTGCTCTGGCGGCAGCGATCATGGCATTCCCACTGATGGTCCGCGCCATTCGATTATCGTTCGAAGCAGTGGACGTACGTCTGGAAGAAACAGCTAGAAGCCTTGGAGCGCATCGATTCCAAGTCTTTTGCATTATTAGCCTTCCGCTTGCTTTGCCAGGAGTTGTCACTGGCTCCATCCTTGCCTTTGCGAAAGCGATTGGTGAATTCGGTGCCACCATTACCTTTGTCTCAAACATTCCAGGTGAAACCCGGACGTTACCATCTGCGGTCTATTCCTTCATGCAGGTTCCTGGAGGAGAAGAATCAGCCTATCGGCTGGTTATTCTAGCTGTGATTGTCTCCATGACTGCGTTACTTCTTTCCGAGTGGTTAGCCAAACGGGTCAAAACTGTTGTGGAGGGCCGATGAGTTTATCTGTTGACTTCAAACTTTCACTTCCTGATTTTGATCTCAAAGTCGCTTTCGACGCGCCAACTGGAATTACTGCGCTCTCAGGCCATTCAGGGGCAGGTAAGACAACCCTGATTAACGTGCTAGCAGGGCTAGTAACGCCTGATTACGGGCATATTGAAACTGATGGTCGCGTCTTATTTTCAAGCGCTCTCAAGGTTAACTTAAAGCCTGAAGAACGACATATTGGCTACATTTTCCAAGATGCTCGGCTGTTTCCCCATCTCACCGTATTACAGAACTTAAAATGCGGGCGTTGGTTTCGAAGGCTCCCCATGAATCCTTCGACGATCGAGGAGATTGTGACCTTGTTGGGGATCGACCATGTGCTCTCACGACGGCCCTCGCAGTTATCTGGGGGCGAAAAGCAGCGTGTTGCTATCGGACGGGCGCTATTGTCCGAACCCGAGGTGATTCTAGCGGATGAACCATTATCGTCTTTAGACAGTGATAGAAAAAAAGAAATCCTGCCCTACTTCGAAATGCTGCGAGATCAAATGAGTATTCCAATCGTCTATGTATCCCATGATGCAGATGAGGTCACCCGTTTAGCGACCACACACTTCGAGCTAGCACACGGAAAAATAAACTCTGAATCAAGCAACCCCTAATCAGGGGTCTGACTGTGGCGTGGGCATATACATAACGTATCGATTCGCCATGTACTGTGTCTGCAACGTCTGGTTGCGCTCGATCCGGATCAATAAGAAGAGCAACGCGCTCAATGAAAACATCACGAGGCACACAAGCACGAGTACTGCATTCCGCTGCATCTGTTGATC
>OBAL01000086.1_pt1 | contig 14639 bp, 15 predicted proteins | sample 1516331 | NCBI WGS metagenome assembly OBAL01 (sample SAMEA3275603, study PRJEB22092) | marine metagenome | biome: ENVO:00000038, "LAGOON"; feature: ENVO:00002042, "SURFACE WATER"; material: ENVO:00002019, "BRACKISH WATER" | collected 2014-06-21T13:56:00+00 | depth 0 m
TTCTGCGCGATGTATTCGACGTTCTTGCAGCGTGGGTATGATCAGGTTGTGCATGACGTTGCAATCCAGCGGCTGCCGGTGCGCTTTGCCATTGATCGGGCTGGGCTGGTGGGGGCCGACGGGGCAACCCATGCGGGCAGCTATGACGTTGCGTATCTTGCGAACCTGCCAGGCTTTGTCGTCATGGCGGCGGCGGATGAGGCGGAGCTGAAGCATATGGTTGCGACGGCAGTGGCGCATGATGAAGGGCCCATCGCGTTCCGCTATCCTCGGGGCGAGGGGCAGGGCGTTGAAATGCCGGAGCGCGGTGAAGTTTTACCAATTGGTAAAGGGCGAATGATCCGTGAAGGCAGCAAGGTTGCAATCCTGTCTTTCGGCACGCGTTTGGGTGAAGTTCTGACCGCCTGTGAGGCGCTTGAGGCCAAGGGCATCAGTCCGACCGTGGCAGACGCGCGCTTTGCCAAGCCGCTGGATGAGGATTTGATCCTCAAGCTGGCCGCAGACCACGAGGCGCTGATCACCATCGAGGAAGGTGCCATCGGTGGTTTTGGCAGCCATGTTGCGCAACTGCTGGCCGAGGCCGAGGTGTTCGACACGGGGCTGAAGTTCCGGTCGATGGTTCTTCCGGACATCTTCATTGATCAAGCCAGCCCGCAAGCCATGTATGACGTGGCGGGTTTGAATGCCGAGGACATCGAGAAAAAGGTGCTGGATGTTTTGGGCGTCGCTGCGATTGGCAAACGGGCTTAGAAGATCCCGCTGATCAGAGCGGCGACCACCGCCAGCGACAGCCCCAGAACGGTATAACCTGCAATCAGAACGAATCCGTCTCGCACCATCAGCGCAAAGGCGATCAGGGCAACGCCGCCTGCGCTGATCGATGTGAACATGGGCAGGATTTCCAGAAAAGGCCACGTCGCTGCAACGACCATGACCGCCAAGAGCGCGATCCGGTCCATTGGTGACGCGGACAAAAAGCGCAGCCTGTGTCGGCTGTTGCGGTCAAGCCAAGCTGCGGGTTTGCGTAGGTAGTCCACAGCGCGTTTCAGTTGCGCTCCGCTGAGCCGTCTGGTGGCGAGAAACCCAGGCAGCCACAAGTGGTCGCGTCCGAAAAATGCTTGAATGGAGATGGTGAGAATCACCAGCCCGCCGATGGTGGGCATCAAGGGTATGATCGACAAAGGCGACACGAGGATCAAAGACGGAACCAAGAGTGCCGCGCCAAAAGAGCGTGCACCGACCCGGTCGAGCATGTCCTGAATCGTTAGCCCTTCATGGGCGTCATGGTGGCGGTGTTCAGCGCCGGTTGCGGGGTTTTCGGGGTCGAGCGTGTCCAGAAGGCCGGTGAGCGATCGTGGAGCGACCGGATCGGGTGTCACTGTTTGGCCTGCTCTTGCGCAAGGATGGCGGCCAAGCCTGACCGGTAATCGGGGTATTTCAACGCGACACCAAGATCCGATTTGATCCGGTCGTTCCTGACTCGTTTGCTTTCGGCATAGAAGCTGCGCGCCATGGGCGACAGCTCTGCGTCGTCGAAGGGCAATTCTGGCGGTGCATCGACCCCCAAAAGGGTCGCGGCGTGCAAGATCACGTCTTGTGGTGGGGCGGGATCGTCATCGCACAGGTTATACACGGTGCCCGGTTTGGGGTGTTGCATGGATGCTTCGAGCACTTGCGCAATGTCTTCGACATGGATGCGGCTGAACACCTGACCGGGTTTGATGATCCGGCGCGCGGTGCCGTCGCGGACCTTGGAGAACGGGCCACGGCCGGGGCCGTAGATCCCCGCAAGCCGGAAGATGTGGAGTGGTAAATCTGGAATCGCGGACCAAGCTGCCTCTGCCCGGACCCGGCGGCGGCCGCGTTCGGTGGCGGGGGTCAGCGGTGCGCTTTCATCAACCCAATCGCCTTGTGCATCCCCGTAGACACCCGTTGTCGACAAGTAGCCGACCCAATCAAGCCGTGTGGCTTGGGCCGAAATATCCGCCTTCAGCAGACCCAGCGTTGGATCGCCGTCTTCGGTCGGACCGGCGGAGATCAGCACGTGACTGGCATTCTCAAGCCACGGCAGAACAGCCTCACGGTCCCACAGAAGCGGGGTGATGCCTTGGGCATGAAAATCACGGAATTTGTCCGGATCGCGCGTTGTTCCGGCGATTTTCCAGCCTTTGGGCAACAGACGCTGAGCCAGAAAGGCCGCGCTGTAGCCGTGTCCAAGAGAGAGTAAAGTTTGATCCATATTGTGAACGTGGTACTAAAAATTCCAAAACCAAGCGGGCCAGTCACTTGCCCACGCAATTGTTAACGCTCAAGAGGCGTAATCGGATCCCTCAGAGTCCAGTATTTTCTTTAACTCAGACAAGTGGCGGGCATCCTGTTCGGGGTAGCCTTCAAGTTCCTGCGCGGTTTTTTCCGCGATTTCATCGGACAAAACCTTGAGCGGCTGCCCGGTTTGCAGGGCGCGGATGTACGTCTCGGCAGCGCGTTCGAAGTAATACAGCCGGTTAAACGTGTCTGCCACGCTGTCCCCAATCACCATGACGCCATGGTTGCCCATGATCATCACCTTCTGCTTTGGATCGGTGAAAAGCTGAGCACAGCGTTCGCCCTCTTCCTCGAAGGCAAGACCGCCATACTGCGTGTCAATGACGTAGCGATTGAAAAAAGTGGCGCAGTTCTGGTCGATGGGGGGCAGGCGCGGGTCTTGCAGGCAAGCCAGCACGGTGGCGTGGATTGAATGGACATGCATTGCACAGCGTGCATGGGGACAGTGACGGTGCAATCCGCCGTGCAAACCCCAAGCGGTCGGGTCAGGTGCATTGGGGCCCTTGAGCGTTTCAAGGTCGTTCGCATCCACGATCAGCAGGTCGCTCGCTTTGATACGGGAAAAGTGCATTTGGTTGGGGTTCATCAGGAACCGGGTGCCGTCGTCATTGATCGACAGGCTTAGGTGATTGGCAACGGCCTCGTGCATGTTGAGCCGTGCGATCCAGCGGAAAGCGGCTGCAAGATCAACGCGTTCCTGCCAATGCTCCATATTTGGAGCGAGTTGCGTAACGGACATGGAAGCCTCCTGTGTTTGGGATCAAAGCAAGCCTTTCCCAACGTAAAGTCAAGCAGTGTGATATTGGTGTAGGGGTGTCAAAGTGGTCGCGACGGGACCCAAGCATAGCCGTCCGGACACAGCAGGAAGCATTCGCGCAGCCCGTGAGGTTTGTCGGTTGGCGGTTGCAGGACGGTGAAGCCGACTGTGTCGGCGCGTTGGGCTGCGTCGTCTGGGTCTGTGTCGAAGAGATGAATCTGAACCCCGGCGCCACGCGGCGGATTTTCTGGCAGAAGGTTTAGCAGTGGATGCTTGGCGTAGGTTGCGTCGGAGTGGAGTTGGAACACTTGTTGCCCATATTGCAGGATGGCGAAATCGCGTGAGGCCCGAAAGGCGCGCATTCCGAACAGCGTGCAAAGACCTTCCGTTTGTGCCAGCACATCGCGCACCAGCAGGTTCAGTCCAATCCCGCGCAAGGATGCGCCGAACTCGGGCGCGGACACAGTTTCATAGTCCATGTGCATGCCTCACAGAAAAAGTCAGCAGTGCTGACCATTTCTCCAGCTTGATCCCACCCACGCAAGCTGTCAACCTGCGCGCGAGGCAGGCGCAAGACCAAGAAAGGCCCGGGATGCAGGACCGTTCCATCAATCTCGATGTTATCTCACCAGAGACCCCGGAGCCCGAGCGTTTCGACGATGCGAAGGCGGCGGTAGACCGGCTGTGCACGCTCTATGCGCAGTCCACGCAGTTCCTGTGCGACAGCTTTCAAACTGCGATGAAGCAGGGGCATCCCGGCGTGCGCTACCGCGCGTTTTACCCAGAGGTGCGGATCACAACGACCAGCTTTGCAAAGGTCGACAGCCGTTTGAGTTTCGGTCACGTGGCGCATCCCGGAACGCATGCGGCCACCATCACGCGGCCTGACCTGTTCCGTCACTATCTTGAACAGCAGCTGTCGCTGTTGATGGGCAATCACGGTGTTCCGGTCGAGGTGGGTGTTTCGGACACGCCTATGCCGGTGCATTTTGCTGTGGCGAACGATGCGACGATCACAGTGCCCCAAGAAGGGGCGGCGGACTTTATTCTGCGCGACGTGTTTGATGTGCCTGATCTGGCGACGACAAACGATGACATCGTCAACGGTGTGGCCAAGCCCGCGCCGGATGGAACAGAGCCTTTGGCGCCGTTTACTGCGCAGCGTGTGGATTATTCTCTGGCGCGGCTGTCGCATTACACGGCGACTGACCCGCATCATTTCCAGAACCATGTTCTGTTTACCAACTACCAGTTCTACGTGGCCGAATTCGAAGCCTATGCGCGGGCACAGCTTGCCGATCCGGACAGCGGCTACACGAGCTTTGTCAGCACCGGCAATGCCGAGATTTTCGAGGCGGACGCGCCGCTTCCTGCGGTCGACAAAATGCCCCAGATGCCGACCTATCACCTCAAGCGCAAAGGTGGGTCGGGGATCACTTTGGTGAATATCGGGGTGGGGCCGTCGAACGCCAAGACGGCGACAGATCATATCGCCGTTCTGCGCCCTCATGCATGGTTGATGGTCGGACATTGCGCGGGCCTGCGCAATTCGCAAAGCCTTGGCGACTTCGTGCTGGCCCATGCTTATCTGCGCGAGGATCGTGTGCTGGATGACGATCTGCCGGTCTGGGTGCCAATCCCGGCATTGGCCGAGATCCAGATCGCGCTGGAACGCGCTGTGGCTGCCGAAACGCAGCTTGAGGGATATGACCTCAAGCGCATCATGCGGACTGGCACTGTGGCCAGCGTGGACAACCGCAACTGGGAACTGCGCGACCAACGTGGTCCGGTGCAGCGTCTGAGCCAAAGCCGGGCCATTGCGCTCGACATGGAAAGTGCCACGATTGCGGCCAACGGTTTTCGCTTTCGGGTGCCCTATGGCACGCTTCTGTGTGTTAGCGACAAGCCTTTGCATGGCGAATTAAAGCTGCCGGGCATGGCGTCTGATTTCTACAAAACACAGGTTGCGCGGCACCTGATGATCGGGATTCATGCGATGGAACACCTGCGAGAGATGCCGCTTGAGCGCATTCACAGCCGCAAGCTGCGCAGCTTCGAGGAAACCGCGTTCCTGTAGGCGATTCTGCCTTCACGACATCGAATGGCGGTTTCGTCCGACTTAGGGTGTGACAAAGCTGTGGAAATCGGCTGAAAAAGGCGAAAAACGTCGGGTAATCGCCTACCAACCGTTGTGTTTCCTCGCAATATACGGTTAGTTTTTCACCACGAGGCCCAAGATCGGGCAGTTAAGGAGACCACGAAATGGCGAAACCAATGACCAAGACCCAGCTTGTGGCCGCTCTGGCCGAAGAAATGGGCAGCGACAAGAAAACCGCCGGAGCAGCACTGGACGCAGTGACCAACATCATCACCAAAGAAGTGTCTGGTGGCGGTGCCGTGACGCTTCCCGGTGTCGGCAAAATCTACTGCCGCGAGCGCCCGGAGCGCATGGTGCGCAACCCTGCCACTGGCGAGCAGTTCAAGAAAGAAGCCGACAAGGTGGTCAAGATGACCATTGCGAAGGCTCTCAAGGACAGCGTGAACGGCTGATCCGACCTCCAGACTTACCTTGAAGGCCGCTCGTCAGAGCGGCCTTTTGCATTTCAGAGATCAAGTTTTTGGCCCAGCCGGAGTGCTATGTTCTTCGTGCAGGGCGGTATCGAGTTTGCCTTCCTCTAGGCCTTCGTTCTTCCACAGCGGCACGCCCGTCGATACAACCGAGCGGCCCATCATGTGCGCACCGATGGGCGCTGTCAGTAGGAGGAACAGCACCACGGCGATCGCCCGAATGATGATGTCCGACGTTCCGAAAAACAGCGCGCAACATAGCATGATCACTCCGCAGGCCAGAGTGCCGATCTTGGTCGAGGCGTGCATGCGCAACAGCACGTCCGGCAGGCGCACAAGGCCAATCGCGCCAATCAGGGCGAAGAACCCGCCGAGGATAATCAGGGACCCGGTTATGATCTCAGTCATCGGATGTCCTTTCTCTGGACCGCTCGGTGTTGCGTTCGGCAAAGCGCGCCAATGCAACGGTGGCAAGGAAGCCGACCAAGGCCAGGACCAAGGCGACGTCAAGGAACGCGCTTGTACCGTAACGGATGGCAGCGAGGCCGCAAAAGGCGACGATGGCCACCGTCATGAAGTCGAGGGCGACGACCCGGTCCTGAAGGCTTGGCCCCTTGATCAGACGGACAAAGGCCAAAACGACCGAGATCACGACGCACATAAAGCCGATCTCAAGGCTGATCTCTAGAAATCCATCCATCACGCGCCCTCCACGGCATCAATCACCCAACGCTCCATCCCGTCCTTCAGGCTTTTGCGCAGGGCATCGGGATCGTCGGCAAACATCGCATGTACCAGCAGCGTCTTGCGGTCCTCACTCACATCAAGGCTGAGTGTGCCGGGCGTCAGTGAGATCAGGTTTGTGACCAGCAGGATGCCCGTATCGGTTTTCACGTCGAGCGGCACCTCGATGATTGCGGGACGTGACCGGTGGCGCGGAGTGAGCACGTCGACGGCGACCGCGATGCTGGAGACGATCAGTTCATAGTGGAACATGATCACAAGCTTGATCCATGCCGCCACACGTTTGAAATAGCTGCTTGTCCCAATCAGCGGTTGGATCAGCCACAACGCACCATAGCCGATCACAAAGCCAGTGATGAGGCCAACGAGGGACACCGAGCCGGTGAACGCAACCCATGCGATGGCGAGGATGATGTTCAGTCCAAAGGTGTTCATGGCTGTTCTCCCAGCACCGCGGTGATGTAGGCTGTCGGGTCAAGAAGTTGCGCCGCAGAGGCCTCGGCGAATTGGACGAAAGGTTCAGGCATCACGCCGATGATGACGGTCAGCACAGCGAGCCCGGCAATTGGGATCAGCATAGCAGCACGGTCTCGGCTGGACAGTGACGACAGTTTCGGCTCGATCCCGTCGGGATGCGGTTCCCAGAACGCCTGCGCCCAGATCTTGGTCATCGAGTAGATCGTGAGCAGACCCACAGCCAGCGCGATGCCCGCAATGATCCAGCCCTGCACATCCAGCGCAGCCTTGACCAACAGGAACTTGGCCCAGAAGCCCGAGAGCGGTGGAAAGCCTGCGAGCGAGAAAGCTGGGACGACAAAGAGCACAGCCAGAAGGGGGGCCGATTTGTAGAGGCCTCCGATCCGCGAAAGCTCTGTCCCGCCGGCGATCCGTTGCGCGACGCCTGCGATCAGGAACAGGTTTGCCTTCACCACGATATGGTGCACGAGGTAGAACACCGCGCCGACGATGGCGAGTGGCGTCAGCAGGGCAAGGCCAAGGATCATGTAGCCGATCTGGCTGACGATGTGGAACGACAGGATCTTTCGCATGTCGGATTGTGCGGCCGCGCCCAGAACGCCGACCACCATGGTCAGGCCCGCAACCCAAAGCAGGATCGTGTGGGTGAAGGCGGTGTCATGGTCGAACACCAGCGTGAACATGCGCAGGAGGGCGTAGACGCCGACCTTGGTCAGCAATCCGGCAAACACCGCCGAGACCGAGAAGGCAGGCGTGTGATAGGAGGCGGGCAGCCAGAAGAAGAGCGGGAACACGGCGGCCTTGACCCCGAAGGCAATCATGAAGAGGACCGCGACGATGGTCAGCAGACGTTGGTCCGCATCGTCCACAGCAGTTGCCAAATCGGCCATGTTAAGCGTGCCGGTCATGCCATAGAGCAAGCCAATACCGGTCAGGAACATGATCGTGGACACGAGGTTCAGCGCGACGTATTTCACGCCGCCGTCGATCTGTTCGGGCCGTCCGCCCAGCACCAGTAGGCCGAAAGACGCAATCAGCATCACCTCGAACCAGACGTAAAGGTTGAAAAGGTCGCCGGTGATGAACGCGCCGACCACACCGGCGATCAGCATGTTGAAAAGCGCGTGGTAGCCCAAACGCTCCATGCCTTCGTCCACATCCGCAATGGCGTAGATGGATACGGCAACGGCAACGATGGCGGTGATCAGGACCATGACGGCAGACAAAAGATCCGCCACCAGCGTGATGCCAAACGGTGCGGCCCAGCCGCCCATTTGCCCGGCAATTACGCCATCGCGTAGGACCGTGTTCATGAGCATGATCGATGCGAACAGCAGCACCGCTGATCCGGCCACGGAAATCCAGCGCCCCAGCGGGCTTTGTCGCGTCAGGAACGCGAGGACCGCCGTCAGAAACGGAACAACGATCGGAAGTGCGAGAAGCCAGCTCACTTTTGTGCCTCTTCAGGTTCGGCCAAGCGCATGTCGTCTGGCGTCAGGGAGTTCAGGGTGGTCCACGCCCGGAAGACGAGGACGATGGCGAAGGCGAAAAGGCCAAAGCCGATGACGATGGCGGTCAGTACCAGTGCTTGCGGCAGCGCGTTGGCCACATCGACCAGTGGAGCATCAGCACCTTCGGGGATCAGCGGAGGTGCGCCATCGGTCAGGCGACCCGAGACAAAGATCGTCAGGTTGGCTGCGTTTGAAATCAGGACAAGGCCAAAGATGAAGCGCAGAAGGTTGTTCGATAGCATCAGATAAACCGCTGCCGACACCATGACGCCGACGGTTATGGCAAACAGGAATTCCATCAGATTTCCTCCTCCATGGCGAAGACAAGGGTGAGGATTGATCCGAACACCACAAGATAGACGCCGATGTCGAAGACCAGAACGGTCGACAGTGGCAGGCCCTTGTCGGTTTCGGTTGCTCCGATGAAAAGCCATTGACCGGTGAAAAGCGCATCACCGAAGAGTGCCGCGAACAGGCCTGCCAATAGTGCGATGCCCAAACCCCACATGGCGATGGTTTGCGGCAGTATGCGCAACGCAGCGCGGGCGTCCTGAGTGCCGCAGGCGATGGCGTAAAGAACAAACCCGGTCGCTCCGGTCAGTCCGCCGATAAAGCCGCCACCCGGTTCGTTATGTCCGCGCAGCATCATGTAGAATGAAAACACGAGCAGCAGACCGGCAAGGTAGCGCGTGCCGACGCGTAGGATGACGGAATTCATTTTTGGTCTCCTTTGCGTGTTGTGCGCAGCAGCGCGTAGGCTGACAGGGCGGCGATCACGACCACCGCGATCTCTCCGAATGTGTCGAGTGCGCGGAAGTCCACGAGGATGACGTTGACGATGTTGCGCCCGTAGGCTTCGGGCCAGCTTGTCGCTTCGAAGTAATCGGTCAGACGCAGATCAAGTGGGCTAGAGACGACGGCGATCAGGATCAACGAAACGGATGCGCCCACGGCAATCGACAGTGCCGCGTGGCTCAGTCGGAACTCGGCCTTAGGCAGCGACGGCAGGCGCAGCATCACCACCGCCACCAGCACCACGACCAGCGTTTCGACAAGCAACTGCGTGATGGCCACGTCGGGCGCGCTGAACACGATAAAGATCAGCGCGATGCCGATGCCAACCACACCTAAGGCTGCGATCCCGGCGATCCGCGAGTTGGTGACAAGCGCCAGAAGTGCGCCTGCAATGGTCAAAAGCGCGATAGAGGTGTGCTTCCACTCCACATCCGACAGATCGACGGCGATCAATGGCATGCCAGTGTAGACCAGAGTCAGCAGGATACCTGCTGCAATGGTCAGGAAGGTTGCAAAAAGATAGCTGGTGAGTTTGCCGTTTTGCACCAGCAAGGTTTGCCACTTTGCAAACCCCTTGAGCCCGTCAAGGAACCGATCCCAGCCGTGATCTAAGTTCGGGATTGCCTGGAAACCCTGTTCGAGCTTTGCGCGCAGTTGGACATGGAACTTATAGAACAGCAAGCCCAATACAAAGGTTGCGATGCTGAGGAACAAGGGAACATTGATGCCCGCCCAGAGCTTGAGCTCTTTCGCTTCGCCGACTTCGCCCGTCAGCGAAATCACGGTTGGGTTGATCAAAGCGACTTGCAACAGGTCCGGGTAAATCCCGAAAACCGCGCCAAGGCTGGCAAGAATGATCGGACCAGCCCACATCTGCCAGGGTGCTTCGCGAGGGGCTTGACCGGACGGGACGCCACGCTGCCAGAATGGTCGGAAGGCCACGACCCCCGCCACAGCAAGCATGAGTGCGTTCGATAGCAGCGCCGCACCAGCCACGAACAGAGGTTCAGAGGCAACCGCGATCGCACCCGCGTATTTCAGTTCTTTGCCGATAAAGCCAAGGAATGGTGGGAAGCCTGCCATCGACAGCGCGGCAAGGGCTGCTGCAACAGCGGTGATCGGCATGAGTCGACCCAGACCGCCCAGTTGATCGGTCTCGCGGGTGCCAGTGGACAGATCAATACAGCCGACAACAAGAAAGAGCGACGCTTTGTAAAGCGAATGCACGATCAGGAAGGTCGCGAATGCGGTCATCGCATAGCCGGACTCCTGCCCAAGAAACAGCGTCAGCGTGCCAAGCGCCATGAGCGTGGTGTAGGCCAGCGCTTGCTTGAGGTCTGTCTGGCGCAGCGCCAGCAGACTGGCAAATACGGCAGTCACAGCGCCAAAGATCGTCAGCGTCCAAAGCCAGACATCGGTGCCTGACATCGCCGGGTGCATCCGCGCCATGACATAGACGCCCGCCTTGACCATCGTGGCCGAGTGCAGGAATGCACTGACCGGGGTCGGGGCGGCCATCGCGTTGGGAAGCCAGAAGTGGAACGGCACCTGCGCCGATTTGGTGAACGTGCCTGCCAGCAGCAGGATCAGGATCGGCAGGTACATGGCGTGCTCTTTGAGCGCGCTGCCCTGCGCGATGATGCCGGAAATGCTGGTTGTGCCGGACGCTGCGGCCAAAAGGATCAACCCGGCGAGAAAGGCCAGACCACCCGCGCCGGTGACGAACAGCGCTTGTAACGCGTTACGGCGGCTTTTCTCGGCTTCATGCGAGAACCCGATCAGCATGTAGGAGGTGAGTGTCGTCAATTCCCAGAAGACGAAAAGCAGGATCAGGTCGTCGGCCAGGACAAGCCCCAGCATGGACAGCATGAATGCGGTCAAGAACAGGGCAAACCGGGCGTATTGCGGATGCCCGGCAAGGTATGTGTTGGAATAGAGCAGCACCAGCGTGCCAATGCCGGAAATCAACAATGAGAAGGTCAGGCTCAGACCATCCACAAGGAACGCCAGCTCAATCCCGAGGGAAGGAATCCAAGGGATCGAGACCCGGATCACCTCGTTTGCGGCGATCGTCGGCATGAGCGACACGAAATAAGCAAAAATCGCACCGGCAAACAGGACCGGGACAATCCCGGTCAGACCGTTGCCGCGTGTGTCGGTGGGAAATCCGCCCGCCATCAGTGGATACCTCCTGAGGGTCTTGCGCCGATCGGTGTGGCAAAGCCGGGGGCTTTTGCGGTCAGGACCGAGCAACTGACATGGTTGAGAATGGTTTCGGCGGTATTGCCGATGAACAGCCCGGCCACCCCGGTACGGGTCAGGGTGCCCATGACGATGGTGTCGATACCTTCGGCTGTGACATGTTCCGGGATTGCATCCGCTGCAACCCCCTTAATGTGTAGAACACGCATGATGTCATCGAATTCGGCATAGGCTGCCACAAGTTCTTGCAGCCGACCCTTGCTGTCGTCTTGGGTTTGCGTGACCAAGCGGTCGATTTCGCCTTCGGGAATGTTCGCCAGCCCATGCCGCAATGTTGCTTCTTCCTGCAGGTGCCAGACGTTCATTACATCCAGCTTGGCATTGTCGTTACGGGCAAGTGACGTCGCGAGATCCATCAGCGTTCGATTAAGGCTGTCCCGATCCGGTTCGAACGGGTCAGGATCGACCGCAACAAGAATGCGCCGCGACATGGGTTCGGCCGCCGAGTTCAAGACCCAGATCGGGCAAGGACATTTGCGTAAAAGGTGCATGTCGGCACCCGGAAAGACTCTGCGTCCTGCAGCACGGTGTGCACCCTTGATTACGATATCATGCCCTTGTCGCAAGACCTGACGGATAATTTCGATAAAGGGTGTGCCGATAAGCAGCTTCGTGTCGACCGCGATGCCTTTGTCGCGCAGCTTTTGCGCCCGATCTTCGAGCTTGGCGCGGTGGACGGCAATCACTGTTTCGCCGATATCGTGGCTGCCAAGGCCAGGGATCATCGAAAAGAGACGCGACATGTCCTGCGCGCCACCACTGTCGATTGTCGTCACCATCGTGACGCGGGCCTCATTGGCACTGGCAAGCCAGACAACGCGCTCCAACGCCAGTTCAAAGGCGCTCTGTTCGTCGCATACAAAAAGAATGTTCTTGAAACGCTGCACACCATGCTCCCTTGCCCAAAAAGGTAGATAGGGTGCATTCTTTATTGACCAAATCGAAAATAATCGCAGTATTGATAGAAGTCTTCTATCAGCGAGCGCGATGATGCCCAGTTTGCAGCAACTTCGATATCTGGTCGCAGTCGCGGATCACCTGCATTTTCGCCGCGCCGCAGAAACGTGCAACGTCACGCAGCCAACCCTCAGCGCGCAAATCAAGGAGCTTGAGCTGCGGCTTGGCGCCAGCCTTGTCGAACGCAGCCGTTCAAAGGTCGTGATGACCCCGACTGGCAAGGACATCGCCGAAAGAGGGCGTCGTATCCTTCGGGAAGTGGCCGAGATTCACACCATCGCAAAGTCGCGGCAAAGTGTGTTGAGTTCGGTCATTCGGATCGGTGTCGTGCAGACCGTCGGGTCGTATTTTCTTCCACTCGTGATCCCGGAGCTGCACCGGACATACCCGAAGCTGGGTCTTTATGTGCGCGAGGGTCTTCCGGATGTGCTTTTGCGAAGTCTGGAGGACGGGGTGTTGGATCTCTTGTTCTTTCCCCTGCCGGTCAATCGGGTGGATCTGGACTCTCTGTCCCTGTTCCGCGAACCGATTCAGGTCGTGATGCCCGCCGATCACCGTCTGGCAAAAGAACCGGAGATCGACCCGGTGATGCTGCGCGGAGAGACAATCCTATCGCTGGAGCCGGGACACAGACTGTATGAGCTTGTGCGCCGGATTTCGGATGATTACGGAGTTGAATTGTCACATGACTACGAAGGCACGAGCCTAGATACCCTTCGTCAGATGGTGGCGACCGGTATGGGTCTGTCGTTGATGCCGGCGCTTTACGTCAAATCCGAGGTGGCCCATCAGGACATCGTTGTTGCGCGCCCGTTCCGGGGAACCGCCCCCTCGCGCACCATCGGAATGGTCTGGCGCAAAGGCACCTCGCGCGAGGAAGAGTTTCGGTTGTTATCCGCGCTGGTCTGCAGATCGCTGACCGAACGCGCGCCCGAGATAACCGTACTGGGCGACGTGCCGCGCCAGTCCTGACACGCCGCGGCTGTGGCCGTTTGGATTAAGTGTACTTCAGCAAACTTTCGACAGTGCGATCCCGGCGTTTTGCTGTCGAGGCCGCCCCTTTGCTCCAATGCGCCCCGTTTTCCAGCGATGCAGGGGCTTCGAAATCGAAAGGCACCTTTGAAAGATCGCTGTTCATCATCTCGATCAATTCGAACACTGGCGCAGATGCCCTGCGGCGGGCTTCTGAGAACATCAGCGACAGGGTGATCAGACGTCTGCTGTTATAGGGTGACATGTAGAAATTGCGCCAAAGCGCTGGGAAAGATGCCCCGATGGATGAATTGTAATAGACCTCAAGGAACATGAAATCTGCTGCCTTTTCCATCGCTGGCTCCGGTAGGTCCGATTGCCATGCCTCGAAATCCTCTCGGAAACGGTCTGCCACGTCTTTGTTAAAGTCACCGCGTGGGACGATGAACAAGCGTTCGATCTGCCAATCCGCATCGCGCCATTCGGCTTCGGGCCGGAACACGTAGACGGCGCGCAGAAGGTCTGTCTGGTGACCGCGAAGAATAACATTGCCGTCAGGAACGCCTTGGATGACGCCATTCTGGTATTCCCGAGGTGGAGAGGCTGGCGCGCCATATGTCAGCTCATACGCGTGTTTGTTCAACCGAACCTCGCGCCGCGCAATCCCGAAATTCCTTTTGTCATGGACTTCGTGGTCAAGTTCGCAGACCCGGCACAACTCTGCCGCGATGGCGGCGTCTCGGCGGGTCGCATAATTGTTGATGTGGGTGTAGAACTGTTTGATCTTGCTCAGATGTTCGCCGGCAAAGGCAAGCAGAAGCCTGCTGTCCATGCCGCCGGACACCGGCAGGGAGCAAGGATAGTCCTGCGCGATGGCGCCGATATTGGCCCGCGCGGTTTCAATGATTTCGCGATATGTGTCTGTCGGGTCAGCCGGCTCTGGGGTGAAGCGGATATCTCTTGGCCAGAACCGGTTTGTCTTGAGTGTGTCGAGGTCAAGGTAGTGGTTCGGATTAAGCCTATGCACATCGGCGTCTGCCGTGTGGAACAGGGACAGTTTGCCGCCAAGATCACGGATCACATCGAAATCATATTTGGGATGTGGGCGCAGAGGGCGCTTGATGGCCAGCAAGACCGACGACGCAACATAGCCATCCTCAGCGTTGAAAACCGCCCCGATCATCCCGACCGGATCGGTGTATAGCCGCGATTGTCCGCGCGCTCGCATGACAAAGGCGTAACGCCCGGCTGCATCATCAAGATATTTTTCG
>OBAL01000087.1_pt1 | contig 14529 bp, 12 predicted proteins | sample 1516331 | NCBI WGS metagenome assembly OBAL01 (sample SAMEA3275603, study PRJEB22092) | marine metagenome | biome: ENVO:00000038, "LAGOON"; feature: ENVO:00002042, "SURFACE WATER"; material: ENVO:00002019, "BRACKISH WATER" | collected 2014-06-21T13:56:00+00 | depth 0 m
AGGGTTCCCGGAGGCAAGGTCTTCCCTTGCGTGATCACCGAACCGGCGGCTATGATGCATCCCTTTCCTACCACGCAGTTGTCCATCACAATGGCACCCATGCCAATGAGCACGTCGTCCTCAATGGTGCATCCGTGTACCACGGCATTGTGTCCAATGCTCACATGGTTCCCAATGACTGTGGGGTACTTCTCGTAGGTACAGTGAATGGTGGCGTTGTCTTGGACGTTGACCTTGTTGCCCAAAGTGATGGAGTTGACATCGGCGCGCGCGACACTTCCGAACCAAAAACTGCAGCCGTCGCCGCACGTAAATTGCCCTATGATCGCTGCGTTCTCTGCCAAGAAGCAATCTTCACCAAAAGTGGGTATGTGGCCAAGAAGAGGTTTTATTATCGCCATATAGGAAGTTTAAATGAAATCAAAAATAACCTTTATGAACGCAGGGGCTACTTTTGTTGTTCAGACAAGAAAATGAGACACTCATGGAAATAAAAAGAGTCCCCGTCAGCATATATGCCGAAATGACCCCCAACCCGAAGGTCATGAAATTTGTGAGCAACAAGATGCTCCTCAAAGAAGACCACGTCGAGTTCAGAAATATCGAGGAGGCCAAGCCTTCGCCCCTGGCTACCAAATTGTTTCATTTCCCTTTCGTCAAGGAGGTATTTATCTCTGGCAACTACATCGCCATTGCCAAATTTGACATTGTTGAATGGGACGACGTGGCACAAGAGGTTCGCATCTTCATCACCGATTTTCTTCAAGAAGGAGGCGTGGCCGTGAACGAAGATCAATTACAGCCCACCCAGCCCACCGCAGCAGAAGGCGGCGACGGCGCTTCACTTCCGAACCTTACCGTCGAAGAACTCGGTGAGGTCGAACAGCGCATCGTAGACATTTTGGAGGAATATGTCAAACCTGCCGTGGCGCAAGACGGAGGCAACATCGCGTTCATTTCATACCACGACAAAATTGTCGAAGTGCAATTGCAAGGCGCCTGTTCTGGATGCCCGTCGTCCACAATGACGCTTAAAAACGGCATTCTATCCATCCTTCAAAAAATGCTGCCTACCCTCGTAGAGGACGTGGTTGCCGTGAACGCCTAACATTCTTTACAGCCCTTTTCACTTTTTCATTTGGGCTCATTCCACTTTAACACCACAAAAAAAGTCCCCGCTTGAGCGGGGACTTTTTTATGGTACCGTTTTTAAAATAAACCCAGGAGCGATGGACCGATTTAGGCCGTTTGCGTTCCCATGTTTCGCAAGTGACGGAAGTGTCCGCGCAACGCAGCGAAGGTGGTTTTGTATTCGTTGTACGGGAGCTGGAACTCCTGAGCTGTTTTTCTAACAATCTCGGCAATTTTAGGATAGTGCACGTGGTTGATCGAAGGGAACAAATGGTGCTCTACTTGGAAGTTAAGACCGCCGGTAAAGAATCGAATAAACGGGCTCTTGGTTGAGAAATTCGCGGTGGTCTTCAATTGGTGCTCCAAGAGTGAATCTTGTGCCGCTTCTTCCTCGGTTGGGAACTTGGCCTTGTCAACGACGTGGGCCAATTGGAATGTAAACGAGAGAATGGAACCGCTGACCGCGTGCATCACCATATTTCCCCACAAAACCATGTACCAAGGAGCGCCCAGAACTACTGGAAGGATCCAGAAAACACCTGCGTGGAAGAGCTTCCCTACTACAAGCTTGGTCCAGACCGCTGCTTGGCTTTGGTCGCGAGCCTTGTACAAATCAGAACGATTGTACTTCCACATTTGCTTGAAGTCTTTTTCGAGCAACCACTTCCAAGTCATGAGCGAGTACGCCAATGGAGCGTACAAATGCTGGTACTTGTGAATGGGCTTGATGGGCTGCGTCGGGCTAAAGCGGAACAGGCCGCCGGCATCGATATCATCGTCGTGACCGTCCAAGTTGGTGTGCGTGTGGTGACGCACATTGTGCTGCACCTTCCAAGTGTAACTATTACCAGCGAGCATGTAGAGCACCGCGCCAATTTTGCGGTTGACCCATTCGCTTTTAGTGACTGTATTGTGAAGTGCATCGTGCATGAGGTTCATACCTACACCCGACATGCCCAAGCCCGTGATGAACCAAAGCACTGTGGTCATCAAAAAGCTCTGATGGCCAGTGAGGAAAATGATGAACGGAACAAGATACATGGCCAAGTGAGTGATGGCCTTTAAGTAGAATCTGTAATCGGCTAAACCACTTGAATTTTGCTCTTTAAGATACGCACGCACTCTGCGACGAATCTCTTTCTGAAAATCTGATTGGCTTTTAAATTTCAACATGAAGTTTTCGTAAAGTGATTAGTAAAGAACGCATTTTTTTCCATAGAGTCGCGTGACATTAGTGTAATTTTGACACTCACCTACAAAAAAACACATGCTGAAGAACACTCCTCCCACCCAATTGCAGGCTTGGAAGCAACTTCAAGAAAATTTCATTACCGATAAGCGCACACTAAAGACGCGTTTTTTCGAAGATCCCGAGAGATTTGACAAATACCACATTCACTTTGACGGTATTCTGTTCGACTACAGCAAAAACCACATTGGCTCCCTCACCTGTTCGCTCTTTTCCAAATTGTTGGACGAAGCAGGCGTTCGTGAAGCCCTCAATCAACAACAGTCCGGCGATAAAATCAACGTGACGGAAAACCGTGCAGTATTGCACACCGCCCTTAGAAATATTAGCGGCAAGCCCATCATGGTGGACGGCAAAGACGTCATGCAAGATATCGAGGCATCGTGGGCACAACTCGCGGCCTTCTCGAACGAGGTGCGCTCTGGTAAATGGCTGGGCTATACTGGCCAGCGCATTAAGCACGTTGTCAACATCGGAATTGGCGGTTCCGATCTAGGCCCCCGCATGGTGGTCAACGCCCTTCGCCCCTTTGTTTCCAAAGACATGGAATTCCATTTTGTGGCCAATGTGGACGGGGCAGATTTATTCGAGGTATTGAAAAAAGTGGACCCCGAGACCACACTTTTCATCGTTGCGTCGAAGACCTTCACCACACAAGAAACCATGACCAACGCTCAAAGCGCGCGCGACTGGTTCTTGGCGCAAAAAGGCACCGCTGCCGAAGACATTGCCAAGCACTTCGTCGCTGTCAGCACCAATGCGGAAGGCGTTGCAAGTTTTGGTATTGACACCAAAAACATGTTCGAGTTCTGGGACTGGGTTGGAGGTCGCTACAGCGTCTGGAGTGCCATTGGTCTACCCGTCATTCTCGCCATTGGATTCCAACGCTTCAAGGAATTTTTAGCCGGAGCGCATGCCATGGATCAACATGTGCTCACCGCGCCTTGGAACCAAAACATTCCGGCCATGATGGCTGTGCTAGGCATCTGGTACCGCAACTTCCACGGTGCGGCCAGCCATGCCATACTTCCCTACGATCAATACTTGGATCGCTTCGCTGCCTACTTCCAGCAAGGAGATATGGAGAGCAACGGCAAGTATGTAAATCGCAACGGCCAAAAAGTCAATTATGCCACCGGTCCCATCATTTGGGGCGAGCCTGGCACCAATGGACAGCACGCGTTCTACCAGCTCATCCACCAAGGAACCGACCTCATTCCGGCCGATTTTATTGCAGCTAAAAAACCTCAACACGGCCTCAAACACCACCACCCTATCCTATTGGCGAATTTCATCGCGCAAACCGAGGCCTTGATGAAAGGCAAGTCGAGAAACGAGGTGGAAATTGAGATGCGTCAAGCGGGTAAATCGGATGCCGATATCGAACGCGTTGCCGCCCACCGCGTCTTTGAAGGCAATCGTCCCAGCAATAGTATTGTGTTGGACGAAGTCAACCCGTACCACCTAGGCCAGCTCATCGCGGCCTACGAGCACAAAATTTTCATCCAAGGCTATATTTGGAACGTCTTCAGCTACGACCAATGGGGCGTGGAATTGGGCAAGGTGTTGGCAAAGGCGGTTTTGAACGAACTGAGCGGAAGTGAAGTGCACCACGAGCACGACAGTTCCACAAGCGCACTAATCAACTACCTCAAATCTAAATAGGCTATACGCACCCCTCTTTAAGGGGCCGTTACCAACGCACGAAGAGCGTCCAATTGCTGGTTGAGTAGTTGGGCGCTTTTTTCGTCAAAAGCCGACACCAATTGGTCAATGCGCTTTTCACTCATGAGCCTTTTTGTCAAAAGCTGTCCTTGCTCGGTCAGGTGAATCATGACCATGCGACGGTCTAATTTGTCCCTGTTCTTTTCTACCAATCCGCTGCTGGCGAGTCGATCCACCATACGCGATGCATCGCACATCTTGTCGAGCATGCGGTTGCGAATCTCAGAAGTGGTAATGCCCGTATCTCCAGAACCCAATACAATGCGCAAAACGTTGTATTGCTGCATGGTCAGCCCCTCCTCTCTCAAGATGTCAGAGATGCGCCCTTTGACTACGTTGTAGGTGTAAATAAGATTGACAAGCACCTTTGATTGTTCACTCACAAAGGAACTTTGATTGATTTCTGATTCTAAACTCATTCTAGTACAAACAACCTACTCTTTTCGAATGTTCAAACATAGAAAAAATAAAAAAATCCCACCGAAGCACTTCCGGTGGGACTTTCCGTCATTTGATGAGCGAACCGGCCTTTAAACCGTCATAATGTCCTGCTCTTTTTTCGCCAACATTTTGTCAATCTTGGCATTGTAGTCGTTTGTTGATTTTTGAATTTCCTCCTCGTAGTCCTTCTGTAAGTCCTCGCTCAGACCTTCATTGCCCAGGCGCTTCAATTCGTCCATGGCCGATTTGCGTGCCGCGCGAATACCCACTCTGGCCGTTTCCGTTTCTGCTTTGGCCAGCTTTGCCAAATCACGGCGGCGCTCCTCGGTCAAAGGAGGTACGGAAATAATGACTTGGTCACCGTTGTTCATTGGATTGAAGCCCAATCCTGATGTGAGAATAGCCTTTTCTATCTCTTGAATTAACTGCTTTTCCCAAGGTTGAATGGTGAGCGTTCTAGAATCTGGAGTGCTAATATTTGAGACTTGTGAAAGCGGGGTCGGTGCACCGTAATAGTCAACTCGAATCCCTTCGAGCATAGACGGGTTGGCGCGACCTGCGCGAATCTTCACCAAAGCGTTTTCAAGGTGGCGCAATGCGCGGTCCATATCTTCTTTGACCTGTTCAAAAATGAAATCTACTTCGTCTTGCATATCGCTCTATACTACAAATTAATCTTTCACTAAAGTGCCTACTGAGAGGTCGCCATTGACCACCTTCTCCAAGTTTCCTTCCTTGTTCATATCGAAGACGATGATGGGCAAATTGTTCTCTTTACTCAACGTAAATGCCGTCATGTCCATCACGTTCAATCCGCGCTCCCAGACCTCGTTAAAGGTGAGTTCATCAAACTTCGTCGCCGTGGGGTCCTTCTCAGGGTCTGCTGTGTAAATTCCATCGACACGCGTTCCTTTGAGGATCACATCGGCTTGAATTTCAATGGCGCGCAAAGTAGCTCCTGTGTCTGTGGTGAAATAGGGGTTGCCGGTACCCGCAGAGAAGATCACCACTCGGCCTTTTTCAAGATGGCGTATCGCGCGTCTGCGTATAAACGGTTCGGCGACCTTGTCCATCTCTATGGCACTTTGCAAGCGGGTGTAGACACCCGCGTTCTCCAACGCACCCTGAAGCGCGAGCCCGTTGATCACAGTGGCAAGCATGCCCATGTGATCTGCTTGCACGCGATCCATTCCGCTGGACGCGCCTGAAATGCCTCTAAATATGTTGCCGCCACCGATGACAATACCAACCTGTACTCCTTGCGCTACTATATCCTTGATTTCTTCCGCATACGCGGCAATTCGATCGGGGTCAATACCAAAGTTTTGACTTCCCATAAGGGCCTCACCGCTCAATTTGAGCAGCACTCGGTTATATTTCATCTGAACTACTTTGGGTGCAAATATACTTCTTCAATTATGCGAGCGGAAGCAGTGTCCTATTGTTTTCTCTCCTACACATGAAAATGAAGCCATAAAAAAAGGCGTCCCCACAAAATGGAAACGCCTTCGGTATTTATTGCGTATTTCTACTTACAAAGAGATGCGCTCAAAAGCAGTTACGGTCAAACCTTTCTCAACGCTAGTCAAGTATTGAGCAACGCTCAACTTGTTGTCTTTGATAAATGCTTGGTCAACCAAGGTGTTCTCTTTAAAGAACTTGCCTAGACGGCCTTGAGCAATTTTGTCGAGCATTTCTTCTGGCTTGCCTTCTTGGCGGGCCAAATCTCTACCTACTTCCAATTCGCGGTCAATGAGGTCCTGTGAAACTGCCTCGCGGTTCAAAGCAACAGGGTTCATTGCGGCAGCTTGCATCGCTACATCTCTACCTGCTTCTGCAGCCTCTGAGCTAAGTCCTACCAAGGTAGCAATCTTGTTGCCCATGTGAATGTAAGAAGCTACATAGGGAGCTTCGATGGTCGCCATCTCGGCTACTTCAATTTTTTCGCCAATCACACCGGTTTGCTCGAGAAGTTTTTCGGCAACAGTGATCGCACCGTCGTAAGTGGTAGCACCAAATTCTTCAGGTGTTTTAGCGCCACACTCGAGTGCTTTGCTAGCCAATTCGTTGGCCAACGCAACGAAGTTTTCGTTTTTGGCTACGAAGTCTGTCTCACAAGACAATTTGATAATTACACCCTTGCTAGAACCATTGGTTTTAGCGATCACGGCGCCTTCAACAGCATCGCGGTCTGCACGCTTGGCAGCAACTTTCTGACCTTTCTTTCTCAGTACATCAATTGCAGCTTCAAAATCACCGTCGGCTTCAACCAAGGCGTTTTTACAATCCATCATGCCCGCACCAGTTTGTTTGCGAAGCTTGTTTACATCAGCAGCAGTAATTTTTGCCATGACTTTATTATTATTTGAGTAGTTGAATCTATAAAAGAAGAGCCGTAAAGGTATCTTCACGGCTCTCGCATTGTTAGCTTGTGGACATTACTAAACAGTCAAGTTTACACTTGGGCTGCTTTCTTGTCAATTTTTGCTTGTTCTGCAGTAGCCTTGTCACTCTTGCGCTGAGACAAACCTTTTTTGATCTCGGTTGTCACATACTCCATGATGGCTGCGATAGAGCGTGAAGCATCGTCGTTAGAAGGAATAGCGTAATCTACACGACGTGGATCTGAGTTGGTATCGACCATAGCGAACGTTGGGATTCCCAATTTTTTCGCCTCGTCCACCGCGATGTGCTCGCGTTTGATATCTACGATGAAAAGAGCGGCTGGCAATCTGTTCATATCAGCAACAGAACCAAAGTCTTTCTCCAATTTCGCGCGTTGACGATCTACTTGGAGACGCTCTCTTTTTGACAAAGTTTCGAACGTACCGTTCTCTTTCATTTTGTCAATACTCTGCATCTTCTTGATTGCTCTGCGGATGGTCACAAAGTTGGTCAACATACCCCCTGGCCAACGCTCAGTTACGTAAGGCATGTTGGCTTCGCCTGCATACTTGGCAACAATTTCCTTTGCTTGTTTCTTGGTCGCTACAAAGAGAATTTTACGGCCTGATGCGGCAATTTTGGCCATTGCTTTTGAAGCTTCTTCTAGTTTCGCTTCTGTTTTGTGCAAGTCAATGACGTGGATACCATTGCGCTCCATAAAGATGTAGGGCGCCATGTTGGGGTTCCACTTGCGGGTGAGGTGACCAAAGTGTACACCTGCATCCATGAACTTTTTGATGTTTTCAGATACTGACATAAAGTTGAGTTTACTTTCCTAGTAAGCAATGAACCAGTAGCCTTTTACAAAGAGTCTGGCCCATTTGGATACTAAATCTCGATTAACGTTTAGAGAACTGGAATTTCTTACGAGCTTTCTTCTGACCGAACTTCTTGCGCTCTACCATGCGAGGGTCACGAGTCAACAAACCAAGGGGTTTAAGAGCTACGCGGTTTTCTGAGTCAATCTCGCTCAAGATGCGAGAGATACCCATACGAACTGCTTCAGCTTGACCAGTGATACCGCCACCGAAGACATTGACTTTTACGTCGTATTTGCCCGTGGTTTCGGTTGCACTAAAAGGCTGCTCGAGCTTAAAGTGCAATGGTGCTGTGTTGAAGTAGTTTTTGTAGTCCTTACCGTTGATGGTCATAGAACCAGTACCCTCAGACATGTAAACACGAGCTACTGAAGTTTTACGTCTTCCAATTGCGTGAAACTGTGCCATTTAATACTTATTTGATTTCGTTAAGGTTGATGAGCTCGGGCTGTTGCGCCTCGTGCTTGTGCTCTGGACCAGCGTACACGTGTAGGTTGCGGAACAACTCTGCTCCTAGACGGTTTTTGGGCAACATGCCTTTTACCGCCTTCTCAACCACGCGCTCTGGAAACTTGGCCATAAGCTTTTCAGGGTTGGTCGTTTTCTGACCACCTGGGTAACCTGTGTGCCACACGTAGGTTTTCTCAGTCATCTTGTTGCCAGACAAAACAATTTTATCTGCATTGATGATGATCACGTTATCACCACAATCGACGTGTGGTGTGTAGTTGGGCTTGTATTTGCCGCGAAGCAACATGGCCACTTTCGAGGCCATGCGGCCTAGAGTTTGTCCCTCTGCGTCTACGACTACCCAGTTCTTAGTTACTGTGGCAGCGTTCGCTGAAACTGTCTTATAGCTTAATGTATTCACCGCTAATGCGTTTTATAAGGATTGCTATCTCAGGTATTCTTCCCCTAAAAAGGGTTGCAAAAGTACATTATTATTTGACTATAAACCAAATATCTAAACACAAATTGTCTACAATGTGTGCACAGGCCTCTTTTGGTCTTGTATCGGTGGGCAAAACTACCGAACTTGCACGAATGCAGAAAACTTTATCTCTTCCTATTCTATTGGGGTTGATGCTCCTGCCGGGCATGACCGCCTCCGCGCAGTGTTTACACGACGAACTTGAGCGCGAAGTCATCGAGCAAAATCCTCAGTATTTGCAAAATGAGGCCGCATTTATAGACGCCCTCGATTTTGACAACCACGCTTCCAGTGAAGCCACCGTTTACACCATTCCCGTGGTCGTACACGTCATTTACAACAATGCGGCAGACAGCATCTCTAAAGAGCAGGTGGAAGACGGCATTGCGGTGCTCAACGAAGACTACCGCCGTCTAAACGCCGATGCGTCGAACACCAGAACGATCTTTCAGTCGGTCGCCGCAGACACAGAAATAGAATTTCGATTGGCCAAACTTGATCCCAACGGGAATTGTACCACCGGCATTACCTACACCGAAAGCGCCCTTTCGGTAGACGCTGGAAACAATGTGAAGGGGTTGATCTCTTGGCCCAACGGCGATTATATGAATATATGGGTGGTGAACAGCATCGCTTCGACCGGCTCTGGTGGCGGAACAGTCCTCGGCTACGCCTACAAGCCCAGCCCAGGACAAAGCACCACCTTTGACGGCATTGTCATTCGCCACGATCGCTTGGGCCGCATCGGCACTTCAAATTCACTTGGACGCACCCTCACACACGAGGCAGGCCATTACCTAGGATTGGACCACCCGTTCAAAGGGGGTTGTTTTCAAGGCGACAATTGTGCCGACACACCTCCCGTTTCGGAAGCCAGTTTTGGATGCGACCTGAACGCCAACTCGTGCAGCAACGACAGCCCGGATCGTCCCGACCAAATTGAAAACTACATGGACTATGCGGACGATGCGTGCACAAACCTCTTCACCCAAGACCAAAAAACCATTATGCGCGGCAGTCTTCAAAATGCCACGCGACGGGGCTATTTGATCACGGCTGCGAACCAGACTCAGACCGGAATTGTGCCCGGTCAAGCGCTTCCTTGCGTGGCAGAAGCCAATTTTAAAGCCTCGCAAGAGGTTCTTTGCAAAGGTCAGACGGTCTCATTCTTTGACATAAGCGAGATGGGCAATGCCACAAGCTGGCAGTGGAGTTTCCCCGCCGGCACACCTTCCACCTCCACCGCACAAAACCCGCAGGTCACCTACAACAGCAAGGGCAACTTCGATGTGAGTCTCACTGTCACAAACGCAGTGGGCACCACGAGTAAAACACACACCGGATTTATCTCTGTTCGTAGCTCAGACAACCCCATGTGGGTAAACGACTTTAGCAGCGGCTTTGAGTTTAGCGACATTCCCAACGGCACTTGGCATGTGGACAACCCCGACAATGACAACACCAAATGGAAACGAATTTCCACCACCGCATACCAAGGCAACTATTGCATCAAACTAGACAACTATAACAACACCGCTGGAAACATCGATGCAGTGATCTCGGAGCAGATCGTAGTGGATCGCGCGGCCTCATTAACGCTGGCTTTCCAATACGCCGCCGCCTCACGTCCCGGAAACGCGACCGACAAGTGGTTCATTGAGGTAAGTGACGACTGCGGTCTCACCTGGGACCAGGTCCGTACCATACAAGGTCCGTTGGTCTATTCGCAAATAAATAAGACCAACGCTTGGCAACCCTCTTCAAGTTCACATTGGAGAAGCAGCACGACCAGCTTGAACGCCTACGCAGGTGGCGACCCAATTATGGTCAAAATTGGCTTCATTTCGGGCGGTGGCAACAACGCCTACCTCGACAACATCGAGCTGGCCGTGACCCTTGACCAAGAAGAGCATACCGCTCAGGAGGTCTTGCTTTTCCCCAACCCAAGCAACGACGGCAGCTTTGAAGTTTCCGGTCTCGAGGTCGGCAGCCCCTATACTGTGGTGAGCACAGAAGGCCGCATGCTGCAATCGGGCCTATTGGACGAAACCATGAAAGTGCAGCTCCACGGAGCATCGGCAGGTTACTACTTCTTCCAATCGGGTGGAACTATCTTGCCGCTAGTCGTACAATAGCACTTCCAAAACAATCCTACAAAAACCCCCACCCTGCTTGCGCTGGATGGGGGTTTTCTTTTGTTCCTATTCAACTACAGATCGCTATTCTAACGGAATCATGTAATCCACTGGGTGCGCTTCAAGGTAGGTGAGCAATGCGTGGTAAGGGCCGGACAGGAATGTTTGAATTTCTTCTTGGGCCTGTTCCGTGCGCTCCTTCACCTGCTCGAATAAGTGCTCCTCATTGCTGCCCCAAGTACGGTCCGAGCTGAGCAATTGCCACAAGCTGCCGTTCCATTTGCTGGACCACGTTTCGGGTTGCTCGAAATAGCCTTTGACTTCCTTCTTGCCGTAGAGCGAAGTCCGCACCGTTTCGAGCGCCTTGGCCGTGGCCTTGACCGTGTCTTGCAAGGTGGAATCGCTCGCGTAGATTGGCGACTTGATGAGGGCTTGCAAGCGTTGCAAGTTGTCATTGGCCTGTGCCAACTGTTGCACCGCAGCATCGAGAGGTACTTCAATGGCTTCAATGCGTTTGAACGCCTCGCGCTTGTTCCGCAAATCTTCCAACGTAACCCAGGATTTCATGCGGAAGTCTTGGTTGACCACGACAATTTGAGACGCCTTTTGCTCACGCCAAGTGATCGCCGCGGTGTAGACGCCGGGCAAAACTTGCGCTCCTCTGGGGTCGTTCTCCTCGCTTTTTTCTTGTCGTACGGAAAACGATGGGTAGTGGGTGCCTTTTTCCCACATGGCCCAACGCCAAGACACAAGACCGCCTTCCTTGACGTCGACATACTGCGTGTAGAGCGTATCGCCGCCTTCGTTGAGGTAGTCCACTCGCAATTTTTCTCCTTTCTCATTCGGCTCATCGGGTACATAGGCCGCGAAGCGCGCGCCAAACGGACGATTGTCACCGCGGAAAGTCGCACTCGCTGCGAAGCGAACACCTGGGCTTTGCTTGCGCTCCCACTGGTAGGCCAGTGGCGGCTCGAAGAAGGTGAGGCCGTTGACCGACTTGGCCGCCCAAGTACGCAGGGGCTCGATGTCGTCTATGACCCAGGCGCCGCGGCCGAATGTGCCCAAAACGAGGTCGCGTTCTCTCGGTTGTATTGCCATGTCCATGACTTGCACCGTGGGAAAGTTCTTGGCCCATTTTTCAAAACTCGCACCACCGTCCACACTGAGGTGAAGACCGAACTCGGTTCCTAAGAAGAGCAGGTTGGGTTGCACGGGGTCCTGGAGGACGCTGAGCACGGGACCGAAGACGTCGCTGTCGTCCACCACGCGGGTGACCTTTTTTCCGTAATCCTCCACTTTGTACAGGTAGGCGGACCAGTTGTTTCTTCTGTAATCGTTGGCAACCACCCATGCGGTTCCTGCATCGTAGGAGGACGCGCGTATTTGCGGAATCCACGCACCTTCGGGCAGGCCCTTCAATTTTCCACTGAGGTCTACCCAATGTTCTCCGCCGTCCATAGTGAGGTGCAACTTGCCATCGTCAGAACCTGTCCAAACAACCCCTTGGGCAAGCGGACTGGGCGCGATGGCCAAAAGGCAGGTGTGGTTCTCAGCGCCAGTCACATCGTAGGTCAAGCCGCCGCTTTCAAGCTGGCGCTGTTTTTCCGGATTGTTGCTGGTGAGGTCGGGGCTTATAATTTTCCAGTTCTTGCCATTGTCCTCACTCTTGTGCAGGTATTGCGAACCAAAATATACAGAGGTCTGCGGTTGGTGAGGGTCGATGGCGATCGGAGCATTCCAATGAAACCTCAAATTGCCGCCTTCCGGATGCACTGGCTTGATCATCTCACTGTACCCGGTTTGTGTATTGACCAAGGCGACATTTCCCTCTTGACTTTGCGCATAGACCGCATCGTTCCGCCCCGGAATGGGCACGACATCGAAACCGTCGCCAAAGAAGAGCTCGGACCATTCTTCGTTGCGAATGCCGTCTACAGTGAGACTGTAAGCCGGGCCCATCCAAGAGCCGTTGTCTTGCATGCCACCATAGACGTTGTACGGCGTTTGGTCGTCCACGTTAATGTGGTAGAATTGCGCCAAGGGCAAGTTTTCGACGAATTGCCAATTGGCTCCGTAGTCATAGGTAATGTTCATGCCGCCGTCGTTGCCCTCGATGATGTGGGCGGGGTTGGAGGGGTCAATCCACATGGCGTGGTGGTCGGGATGCACGGTGCTGTAAGGTGTAATAGACTTCCAGCTCTTGCCTCCGTCGTCGCTTCGCGTTACATAGGTCCAAAGACTGTAGATGCGGTCTGCGTTTTGTGGATCAACGCGCAAATCTGCATAGTAAAAAGGCCGGTTGCCCGACTGCTCGTCCTCAGTGACCAAGGACCACTTTTGCCCGCCGTCGGTGCTTTTGTAGAGACCGTTCTTTTTCTCTGTCTCCACCAGAGCGTACACTATGTGGCTGTTCGAGGCCGACATGCCGAGGCCAATTCTTCCCAATTTGCCCTTGGGCAAGCCGTCGTCCTCGCTCAGTTTTTTCCAGTGCTCACCGCCGTCGTAGGTCACAAAGAGGCCTCCGGACTCGCCGCCGCTTTCGAAGAACCACGGCCAGCGACGGTACTCCCACATCGCGGCAAATAGTTTCTTTGGGTTGTTCGGATCCATGATCAGATCGGCCGCGCCGGTTTTGTCATTGATGAACAGACTTTGCTCCCAGGTTTTACCGCCGTCGGTACTGTGGTAGACGCCGCGCGGGCCCTCTCCCCAAGCAACGCCGGTGGCCGCAACCCAAATTTCATCTGTATTGACGGGATTGATCAGAATTCTGTGGATGGTGCGCGTCTGCTCCAATCCTATGCAGGTCCAGGTTTCACCGCCGTCGTAGCTCTTGTACATGCCGTAACCGCTTGTTTGGCTGTTTCTTGGATTGCCCTCGCCAGTGCCCACATAGACTACTTCCGGGTGAAGCGGATCGACGGCTACCGCCCCGATGGAGGCCACTTGTTCGTTCTGGAAGAGTGGCTTCCAGGTCTGCCCGTTGTTGGTGCTTTTCCATAGTCCGCCGCTGGCACTTCCCGCATAAAGCACCGAGGTGTTCTCAGGTTCTGCGGTAATGCATGTGATACGACCACTCATCCCCGCAGGGCCAATGGAGCGCACGGACAGATCTTCTAAAATGCCCTGAAGGGAAAACGGATCTGTTTTTGGAGGGTCTTGTTGGGCTTGCGCGGGGCTTGAAAAGCCGAGGCTAGCGAGGAATAAGACCGAAAAAAAAGAAGGTACTTTCATCATAGCTATTCGAATTGTTTGATATCCCATCCATCTCTGTAGGTTCCTTCAACCCACTGGTTGGCCCAGACTAAGTTTTCGACTTTCATCGCCGGACCGTTCCACAATAACTCTGTGCGTCCGGGATAGTTGTAAGGCGCCCAATCTTTGGCTGTTTTTCCGTCTTTGAGTTCTTTGTATTGATAGGCTTGTAAGGCTAAGTTCCCCATCAAGACGGCCTCTGTCAAGGGACCGGCTTGCTTGAAGGGCGAGGACGTTGATCCACCGTCCAGAACGGCATCCACGAAGTTCGCGATGTGGCCGCTGGTGCCGCCTTTGATGCGAGCCAGTGTTTCTTCTGGAAGATCCGGCGAACTTCCATCGTTCATGTAGACGCGAGGGCGGTTGCTGTAGGTATCGGTGACAAGGATGCCACGTTCT
>OBAL01000088.1_pt1 | contig 14488 bp, 18 predicted proteins | sample 1516331 | NCBI WGS metagenome assembly OBAL01 (sample SAMEA3275603, study PRJEB22092) | marine metagenome | biome: ENVO:00000038, "LAGOON"; feature: ENVO:00002042, "SURFACE WATER"; material: ENVO:00002019, "BRACKISH WATER" | collected 2014-06-21T13:56:00+00 | depth 0 m
CCCATTGGATCGGATGTTTGAAACAAGGTGGTTTCAAGACTCTTCCCATCCTCTGCTCCGCGTTCAACGTAACTCCCAGGCCAAGCTAACCTCCGACAATGACCCTTGTACCTTTTTATGGATGTTAACTTTTGCAAGGATGTGTAAGGATTCAGAGTCCTATATTGTTATTCTCGCCGATTGAGGTATTGCGTAAAAAATTGTAAAGACTCAGAAATGAGTTTGAATTTATAGCTAGCGCAGTTATGTGATGCCTCACCTAATTCTTTACAGGCGATCGTTCATGATTGTCTTGAGCGAGACTTATGAGATCGAGTTCGATGTAGCCAAAGTCGGTTCATGAAACCGTCATTCTCGAGCGAACTACCGTGGTAAGGAGCTTTCAGCGGTGAAAGTTGAGAGTCACAAATTCGAGACTTTAGATTATTTGTTTAAGGATCGATTCTCTTTCTTTTCTCTGTTTGCCGTCGGGCTACTTTTGACGGTGTTACTCAGCGTATCGAATCAATTTAGTCGCTCCGAACAAATCGCTGCGATTACGACCTCGAGTTTCTCGCAAGATGGCGAACAATCGATCATCGGGCAATCCCAATTCGCAAATCTCGGTTTCACCAAAGACTCACTTGAGTTCGATATTATCTACGCAAATACTGACTTTCTTCGCCGTCAACGCTATTTGTCTGTTGGCCCAAGCTATACCGACTATATCCAAGTGAAGCACTTTGATGCCTGGAATAACCAGATTAAAGTCGAGTGGAAGGGTGACCGGGTCGCACATTCACCAACTAAACGTTGGGATTTTGATTTCGGAAGCTATGTCTTTGAAGTGCCTTCAAATGCCAGTCGTTCAACACTCATGCTTTCAGGGACGGGCAATCTCAGAGCCCATGTGAATGTCCTCAATCAATCAGAGCTGATTCGCGCAACATTCCACGGTGCTGGCATTCAATATTTCGTGCTCGCATTACTATTTTTCGGGGCACTAGCCAGTCTGAGTTTTGGTCTCTTTAGTCGTGATGGGATATTAGTTGCTGTTGGTTGCTATCTGTCAGCGTGGTCTATCCTGCTTTTGGGCCTATCCAATCTTGTTCGGGTCTATTACCCGGAAACCAATCAACTGTCTGATTATTTTGTGAGCCTCGGTGCATTGTCTGCGACAGGGCTTGGGGCCTATACGCATGCTCGGATCATTGAGTATGGAACACGATCAAAGTTGTTATCGTTGATTTTACGAGCCGTGTCTCTCGCTGCGATTGTATTAATCGCCGCATATATCTTTGGGTTTCAGCGTCAAGCGCTCCAGACCAATATCATCATGATCAGCATTATTCCGCTCATCATGTTTATTGGGGTCTTGATCGTGAAGCCTCGCAACCGAATTGTGGGGATTTTTTGGCGACGCATCCGGGTCTTTTATGCAGGCTTATTTGTGATTGTCTCGGTAACTGCTATTTCGGGGCTTGGGGTCGGCAATCAATTATCACTGACCTATTTCCATGCATTATTGACCATGATTGTCCTGATGTTCTTAATGTTGACACGGTCATCGTTGGAACGCCGCTTTTATGTCCGTTCCCAAATTCGGAACCGAACATTAAAACAAGCGAAAATGCTGCTTGAGGATCAACTTCAAGATCAGCGATCGTTTGTTTCAATGCTAACGCACGAAATCAAAACGCCGTTAACGACTCTCAAGTTGATGACGCGGAAAATTGCACAGAGCGATGCGGTGGGTGCTCAAATTAATCATATTGACCACGTGGTGGATCAGACTCGAATGCTCGAAATGATGGTGACAGGTTCCACCACCGAGCGAGAAGTTGATTTGCAAAACCTTGTCTTAGCTGAAATCAATCGCTTATCTCAGACGACTGAGAATCCAGCTGAGGTGGTGTTTCGTTGGCGCGGTCAAACATTGATGCAAAGTGATCCAGTGGTCGTTACGACAATTATTCGTAACCTCCTTGAAAACGCCAATAAATACCGAACACCGAATACTCGGATCTTCTTAAGCATTTTCGATGTAAGAGGATACTTGGGATTAAGAATCAGAAATCACACCCTCTACCCGATTTCCGACCCAGCGGATGTGTTTGAGAAATATTGGCGCTCGGATCGTGTCACAGGCATCCGCGGCACAGGTCTTGGATTGTGGATTTTGAAAAAGATTTGTCGCGCAAATGGCTATCAAATCAAATGTAAAATGGTTGATGATCAGTTTGTGATTGAAGTTGTTTTCCGGACCGAATATCGATGAAGACCATTTATCTCTGTGAAGACGACTTGGCACTCGGCGAGGCGATCAGTGATTTGTTGATTATTGATGGCGGGTTTCAGGTCACTCGAGCATTTGATGGTGACGAGCTTCGAGAGTTACTCGCTGGTGCAATTCCTGATTTATTGATTCTTGATATTCAGTTACCTGGTGAGTCTGGAATTGAGATCGCTGAATCCATCTCACGTCACTTGCCTTCGATTCCCATTATGTTTTTGAGTGCGTTTGCACATGTGGAGAACCGAATTGCTGCCACCCATGCCGGAGGGGTGACGTTCCTCGCGAAACCATTTGAGCCTGAAGAGTTACTGGCTATCGCTCGGCGTTTGACGCATTTGTCGATGAACCACATCCAGAGCGGCGTGATCGAAAACAAATTGCTCCGGATCGATAGTGCCCAAATTCGTTTGACTGATCGTGAAGTGCAGATGATGCGACTGATGGCGCTTGCTGGCGAAGCCGGTGTGGAATATCACGCGCTTATGGACGTGGTTGGTATTTCTTTTGATGAGCGAGGTATTGCGAATCTTGAAGTTGCAGTCTCAAGACTTCGTAAAAAATTAAGTGAGGTCGCAAGTTCGTCGGTCATTTCAAATAAGACGGGATTTGGATATCAATTAGCGAATCCTCCCGTATTTAAATAGCCAGGTTTGAACGGGTTTCGGATGGTTAAGCAGTCCTCGATTAGTAATCCGTCCTGCATGTCTTCGGAATAAAGGATCTCGCATCCGCCTAGAAGTGCAGAAGCGACAATCAGGCTGTCATAAATTGAAAGTTGATATTTTTCAGCAAGTGCGCGCCCGGCATCATGAGTTTCAATTGTGATAGGCGAGACTGTTACGAGTTGGAGAACCAAGTGAAGGAAATGTGCGCATTCAGCGAATTCCAGTCTGCTTTTTCGGCATAAATTTGATAAGCATTCATTGAGAACTTACACACTGATTGCTCCACCCTGTCGCAAGACATGTTCTGCAATTTTTCCTTTTGGCGATTCTTCTAATAGGTACAAAATGATGTTGGTGTCGATAAACCTATCGGGCATTGGCCTCGTCTCGAGTGAGATGGCTGTCTGAATTTAAATGGCCTCTGAACTCCCTGATTTCATCGAGTATTTGAGACGCTGTCTTTTGGGGTATGACTTCAAAAACTTGTCGGGTTGACGAGGGAACGAGTTGAATCGAATCACCTTCTTTTAAACCAAGTTCGTGGCAGAGTTTTGTTGGTAGGCGGACAGCCAAGGAATTTCCCCATTTTGCGATTTGCATCGAAACACCTAAAATATTCTACATAGATAAATGTATATTATTTAAGTATCTGACGAGAGCCTAGTTGCTCGATCGCGATTGTCATTTGGTGAGGGGGCTTTTAACAACTTTTGCCTGGTCCAAATGATTCTGCCCCGTTTCTCATCAGTAGCGACGAATTACTCGCTTGCTCTGTTATCGTATCAATCTTCTTTTATCGAGAGATGACTCCGGTTTGGCAAAAAAGTTACATGTTGATGTTGTGGTGATCGGCGGAGGCGCAGCAGGTCTTTTTTGCGCGTTGACAGCCGGCCAGAGGGGGCGCCGTGTACTGGTCCTCGACAGCAGTAACAAAGTGGGCAAGAAGATTCTGATGTCAGGCGGTGGACGTTGTAACTTCACAAATCTTCATATTGAGCCTGAAAACTACATTTCGTCGAATCCGCATTTTGTAAAGTCCGCGTTGAGCTCTTATACCCAATGGGATTTTATTTCTCTTGTCGAAAAACACGGTATTGCGTACCACGAAAAAACACTGGGGCAGTTGTTTTGTGATGAGTCGTCAAAGCTCATCTTAAAAATGCTTTTGGATGAGTGTGCTGATGCTGGCGTATCAGTGAAGACACATTGTCAGATTGACGCTTTGGAGAAGACTGAGAATGGTTTTTCGCTCCACTCCAGTCTTGGCGAAGTGAGGGCAGAGCGTGTCGTGGTTGCTACAGGTGGGCTCTCGATACCGACGCTCGGTTCGTCGGGTTTTGGGTATGAACTTGCGGAGCAATTTGGTCTCACCGTACTCGATCGAACGCCTGCATTGGTTCCATTTACCTTCAGTGACTTCATGAAGCCTGTTTGTGAAAATCTGGCAGGGCTTTCGGTTGATGTCATCATGAGTAGTGGTGGTCAGTCGTTCCACGAGGGACTTTTATTCACGCATCGGGGCCTTTCAGGGCCTGTTGCCCTGCAAATCTCGAGTTATTGGAGTCCGGGAGAGTCGATAGAGATCAATTTGTTGCCGGATGAAGATGCAATCGAATACTTACTGCACGCAAAAGCTGCTCAGGGAAGATCACTGCTCAAGTCGGTTTTGAGTCACGTCTTACCGAAGACTCTGGTTGCCGAGCTTGAGGGATTGTTGTGGTCGACTTATGCAAGGACGCCATTAGCTGAGATTCCTGATTCTGTCATTCGAGCGCTGGGATCAAATTTGCAATCTTGGACACTGAAGCCTTCCGGAACAGAGGGCTATCGAACCGCAGAGGTCACATTGCGTGGTATCGATACACGCCACCTGTCGTCAAAAACCATGGAGTGTTTGGATCATCCTGGACTTTACTTTATTGGAGAAGTGGTGGACGTCACAGGGCATTTAGGCGGCTATAACTTCCAGTGGGCTTGGTCTTCAGGTTATGCAGCGGGAAGCGTGGTCTAGTTAAATTTCATTCATCTGGGTTTAAAACATTCGATTGATGCCAATCATAAGGTCAAGGGCAACAGGAGCTACTGGCATGTTTGGCTTATTTAAAGCAGATCCAAAGAAGAAACTCGATCAGGAATATAAAGCGCTTTTGCAGCAAGCCATGCAGGCTCAACGAAGTGGTGATATCCGTAAGTACTCAGAGCTAACGGAGCTCGCAGAAGCGAAAAAGAAGGAGCTTGATCAACTCTCTTCTGTTGATTGATCCGTCGCATCCAGTTTGGAGCGCTTATCGAGTTCTTGTGCAATCCACATTTTGACCACTGATTGCCGGGTGACGCCCAGTCGAGCTGCTTCATGATCTAGCGCCTCGACCATCCACGCTGGGAAGTCGATATTCACACGTCGAATTGCAGTAACTCCGCGCCTGAGACTTGAAAGGTCCCAGTGATCGCTGATGTCCTCTCCATTATCAAATGCTTTATCCAGTTCTTTAGCTGTTTTCATAAAGCGCGATCTCCTGTTTTCTTGCCCGTCTGACCGAGATAATCCGTATCGCGTCGTTGCGATAAGTAATAATGGCTGTCCATATCAAATCATCAATTCTTGCTATCGTTTGATGTCGCTGTTCACCACATACGTGCTTCAATCGAAACTCAATTCGTCTAGGGTCATCCCAGACTCGTTGGGCTTCAATAAAATTGATCATATGTTTCAGCTGGTTAGACTGCGACTTCTTTTGATCATACTCGAACTTCATAATGGTATAAAAACTATTCTCGCTAAGATATAGAGAAGATAGCTTTTGAAACTCGTGATGGTGCGACAAGGATCAATTCGGACGTGAAAATCGGAGAAGTCGGCTAAGAAGTTGCAAAGCGTAGAGATCTGTGAGGACAGATGGGCAGCTAAAGCTGCCCAACAGAAGAATTATTAAAGCGTTTTTTGGTTGATGAAGTGTGCAACTTCGGCAACAGACATTCCTTTGAAGTCACCGCGTCCAGCAAGCTGTTGGGCAACTTGGAAGTTCGCATTGAGTTGACGAGACAGCACAATTCCGTCGTATGCTAGTTTTGCAAAATGAGCAACTTTATTGCGAATGGTGATGCAGATGTTGCAGGTTGTGTGAAACAAAAAGCTTGTGGCTTGTGCACTAGACATGGTGAAACTCCTTTTGAGAGATTGTTACGATAGGTAACTATACTAAGGTCTAATTATGTGCGATGCAACAAATTAATTGATGGGTGGATAATTGAAGGCGATTTGAGTCAGTCCTGCGATCATGACCATGGCAAAAAATGCGATCAACATCGCAACTCCACCTCCAAAAATAATCCCGATTTTGGGGCGGAAAAACTGAAATACATATTGCCCGATGAAGCCGCCGAAGCCGCAAATCAGAATGGCATAGAGTAGACCGAAAGGGTCAGACATAATGGTTCCGGGAGACTGTGCTAGAATGATCATAGGTCCACCTATAGCTAGGCGGTGTTGGGCCCTTATTTCTTTCACCGTTGAGAGATTGCTCGTAGGCGTGTGCGGTAAGGCCCACACTTCGGGAAAGGCAGAAAAGACCGCGTGCCAGGGTGGGGGGAACGCCAAGTGCCCCGTAGATTGCAGCCGTTGCACCGTCAATATTCATAGCGATTCGCGTACCCTTAATCCTCTCGATTGCATCTTGAACGGCTTCAGCGATATCGGCAAACCGTTTGTCGATCGATGGGTCTTCATCGGCGCATTGTCGTAATATCGCCATGAGTGGCTGCGCCCTGGGATCTTCGGGCTTGTGGAATCTGTGACCGAAGCCAGGTATGAATTTTTCCCCAGTACCGGTTCGGTCGGCTAATACATCGTCAGTCGCGTCTTGGATCGATTGATGATGGATCATTGTGGTGAGAATTTGCTGATAGAGCTCGAGAGCTTGCTCTCCCGCACCCCCGTGGACATCGCCGAGCATGTTGACACCCGATGCAATGGCGTTGTTAATTCCGACTCCACAGGTGATCGCCATTCGACTTGCAGCGATTGATGGTGCTTGCGGCCCATGATCGACTGATGCGACGAGTGCTGCGTCAAGTAACCTCGTTTGTGCAGGCGATGGGGTTTGCCCCATGACCATCAACCAAATCATTTGAGTAAAAGTCTGAGTGTGGATTAGATCTTGAATCGGCTGACCTCTGAATTCGATTTCACCCGGTTCCATGCGAATAATCTTAGTCTTCCACCAATCCGTGACGTCACTCATCCAATCGAACCTTCTTCTTTGAGCTTTTTGATTAGATCCGCATCGTATCCTAATTCCGATAAAATCGAATCAGTCGATTCACCCAAGGTTTCGACAGGTGACTCAGGAACCAAACGCTCTTGGTTCCATAGAAAACCGTTTGTGACGACATCGATTTGCTGACTTGGGTTGCCCTGCTGAAGCGATTGTGTGAACTGTCGTCCTTGAACTTGTTCAAGTTGTAAGGCGCCTTTGACAGAGAGAACCGGTCCAGCCGGAATATTGGCCTCGTTCAACCGCTCTAACCATTCTTCTGTCGTTCGCGTTTTTAAAACGCTCTCTAGCGCATCTTTGAGTTCATAACGATTCGCTTTTCTGAGCTCGCGCGTATGGAATTTTGGATTGTTTTTGAGGCTGGATTGATCGAGCACCTGTGTTAACAGATCCCATTGACGATCTTGGTTCGCTGCAATGTTGATCAGTCCGTCTTGAGTCTGAAATGCGCCACTTGGTGCAGATGTCATATTTTCATTGCCGACCCGGGTTGGCTCTACGTGATTCATCAGTAAATTTGAGACGGCCCAACCCATGGTTGTCAAAACACTCTCAAGCATGGATACATCGATGTATTGTGATGTTTTTTGGTGAAGGGCCGCAGAAACGGCTAAGGCAGCTGTCAATCCCCCGATGGTATCTGCGATTGGATAGCCAACACGATAGGGTGGTGTATTTGCATCGCCGGTGATATCCATGACACCACTCATCCCCTGTATGATTTGATCGTATGCTGGATTGTCTTTGAGCGGACCTTGTTGGCCGAAACCCGAGATTGCGCAGTAGATGATCGGATCCTTAACCGCCCGGCATATTTCAAAGCCAAGACCTAGCCGCTCCATTACGCCTGGCCTGAAGTTTTCAATGATGGCGTCTGACGTTTTTAGCAGGTCTTTGAATACCTGTTTTCCATCGTCCGATTTTAAATTGAGTGCAATGGATCGCTTACCGGCGTTTTGCGCGAGAAAAGAGATACCCATTCGCTCATTATTCCATTGCGCATTAGCACCGAGTTGACGAGCAAGATCGCCATCAGGTGCTTCAATCTTAATGATTTCAGCTCCTAGAAGGCCGAGTTGATATCCACAAAAGGGGCCAGAAAGGACATTGGTAACGTCCAAAATCCTGAACCCTTGAAGTGGTTTATTAGTCACTTTGCTTTTTGGTCCTGTCACGCCAGATTGGGTACACCAATAGAACTAAAGCAAGAGCAAGAATCGCAAGGGTCATCGGGCGCTCCCACATAAATTCCATACCACCTGCCTTTCGCATTGCTCGGCCTAAGTTGTCTTCCAGCATCCCACCAAGAATGAATCCGATGATCAAAGGTGGAAGAGGGAAGCCTCCAAATCTCAAAATAGTGGCCATGCAACCCAAGCCAATCATGATGAGAAGTTCCGTCGCATTATTCTGACCGATATAAGCGCCTATCAGTGAAAAGAAAATCACAAACGGGATGAGATAATGACGTGGGACTGTCAGCAACTTTGCGATATACGGAATCAGTGGAAGATTCAATATCAACAGCACGAGATTGCCTAGATACATCGAAATAATGACCGCCCAAAACACCTCGGGCTGATCTTCCATTAACCGAGGACCCGGAGTAATGCTTAAGGCAACAAGGGCACCTAAAAGGATCGCTGTGGTACCCGATCCCGGAATACCAAGAGTCAACATTGGCACAAATGAACCTGTGCAGGCTGCGTTGTTTGCTGTTTCTGGTGCAGCCAAGCCGCGAATTGAGCCTTTGCCAAATTTTTCGCGCTCGCCCGCTGGTGCGAGGTTTCTCTCAATTCCGTAACCTAAGAATGAAGCCATTGTCGCTCCAGCTCCAGGTAATACGCCGACAAAGAAGCCGAGTAACGACTGACGTGCAATAACAGGTGCAATTTCTTTCGCTTCTTCTTTGGAAATGCGCAAATTCTCAATCTTATTGTTGTTAGCCATGGCCTTACTTCGACTCTTATCGAGAATAAGAAAGATCGCCTCAGGGAGGGCGAATAGACCCATGACAAGGGTGACGAAATAGATGCCGCTTTGTAGATCCATGATGCCCATCGTGAATCGAGCAGCGTTATGTAAAGCAGACTCGCCGACCGTTGCTAGCATGACGCCAAAGACGGTCATACACATGGCTTTGATGATTTTTCCTTTGCCTGCGAATGCAGCGATTGCAGTCAACCCAAGCACCATGAGCGCAAAATATTCAGCAGACCAAAAGAGTTTTGCGACTGTTGAAAGAACCGGTGCAAAAATCATTAGCAAGAGTGCGCCGACAGTACCGCCAGCAAATGAGCTTAGTGCTGCGATTGTCAGCGCTTTACCGGCCTGCCCGGCACGTGCAAGTGGATAACCATCAAATGACGAAGCAACGGTCCCGGCAACACCAGGAGCGTTGATCAAAATTGAAGAGGTGGATCCACCAAAAATAGCGCCGTAATAAACTCCAGATAGCAAAATGAGAGCAGATGCTGGATCGCCAAGTTGGATCGCAATTGGGATCATGATGGCAATAATGGACATAGGGCCGAGTCCAGGCAACATGCCAATGAACGTGCCTAAAAAACACCCAATGAAAACCATCATTAAGTTAAATGGGCTAATGGCAGCACCAAGCCCCATCAATAGTCCATCAATCATAATGAACCTCCGAGAAAACCAGGTGTTGCGACAAGATAAATTCCGAGCACTTCATCAACGAGATACCAGATAAGCCCACTGGTAATGAGTCCGGTAATTGTCGATCGAAAAAGGTTTGTTTCGCCAAGGACACGTGATGACAAGATGATAAACAGCGTCGTCGAGGCAATGAATCCGATGGGCCGTAGCAAGATGGCATAACCAATTGCTAAGCCGATAAGCAGTGCGGTGTCTTTCCAAGCAAATCCACGCCAGCCTTCTGCATCTTTCGGTGGTTCATCATTGTTGGGTAGCAACAATAAAAGCGATGAAAACAGAATTCCTAGGACGGCTAATCCGAGTGGCATGGTATTCGGCTTGAAGGGCATCCGTGCTTCAAATGGAAGCAGCGGATGCACCCAAGCCAGATACCCGTAACCGATCGAAAACGCGAGCAGAGCTAATGCGATGTAGCGATCTATACGGGCCATGTTTTTACAGGAATCCGAGTTCTTTCATGAGGCCACCAATTTCTGCTTCCTGCTTTTCGAGGAACTTGATGAAATCGTCGCCTGGCTGATAGATGTTCACCCACTTATTCTGTGCGCGCACTTCTTCCCATTCTTTCGTTTTGTACATATCGCCAAGAACTTTGACGTACTTCGCTTTTTGATCGGCAGAGATGCCAGGAGCAGCGAAGAATCCGCGCCAGTTCACGAACTCAGCGTCATAGCCTTCGCTCTTCAATGATGGAATGCCGTCGATCGCTTTTGGCGCTGTTGTGACTAGAATACGAACTTCACCTTGCTCAGCAAGGCCGACTGCTTCTGATAGACCAGTTGAGAGCGCATCAGCTTCACCAGATAACAAAGACGCCATCGCCTCTCCACCTGCGTCGAACGGAAGATATTTCACTGACAATGGATCAGCGCCTGCTGATTTCATCGCGAGTGCAGCAACCAAATGGTCCATGCCGCCAGCGACTGAACCACCCGCAATTGCGAGTTCATTTGGGTCCTTTTCGTAGATCTTTACCAGATCTTTGAATGATTTGATGTTGCTATCAGCTTTCACAACGAGCGCTGCGTAGTCACCAATTGTTCCTGCGATCGGCGTGAGATCACGGAAGCTCTGTGGGAACACTTTTGTAAGTGAGCGGATCACGATTGGTGTTGAATTCACCATCAACGTACCTGAGTTCGATTTTGCGTTCTCGATCAGATAACCGATGGCCTTACCACCACCGCCACCAGACATGTTTTCGTATGATGCATTTTTAATCAGACCAGAGCGCGTTAGGGCATCACCGGTACCACGTGCTGTGCCATCCCAACCACCACCGGCGCCGCCAGGGATTAGGAAATGGATGTTGTCGATTTTTCCACCATGACCGCCAGCCTGTGTTACAGGGCTGAAAGCCACGATACTTGCTAAGCCTGCAACCGCTGCAGCCTTAAAAAAAGAAAGTTTCATGCGGACTCTCCTGTTATGGTTTTAATTGAGACACTGATGCGTCTCAGCTATAAAAACACGGCAACCTGACACCAAGCTGACATGCGTTTATTACTTGTTGAAGATACTGAAGATTTAGCCGATGCCTTGCTTAAACACTTAAGGCAAGCGGGCCATACTACCGATCATGCCTCCTCACTCATTGTGGCTGAAGGCTTTTGGTCGTCAGAACGTGATGCGTACGATGTGATTATTCTTGATATCGAACTTCCTGATGGAGAAGGCACAGCGCTACTAAAAAAGGTGCGAGCTTCAGGTCTTCCCGTCGGGGTTTTGGTTCTCACGGCACGTTCGGAGGTCGAGGATAAAGTGTATCTATTGGATGTTGGTGCTGATGATTACTTAACTAAACCCTTTGTGCTTGACGAACTCGATGCGCGATTACGTGCTGTTAAAAGGCGACATATTGCGAAGCCTTTAGTCACGAAAGAAGTAGGTAACTTAGCTTACGATCCAACAAACCGAACCCTATGGTCTGGCTCTGAACAATTACAGTTGAGATCGCAGGAGCTCAAGCTGTTTGAGGGTCTGATTCAGGCCAATGGTTGGACAGCAGCAAAGGAATTTTTGTTTGATCACCTGTATGGACTTGATCAAGATGCATCATCCAATGCGATTGAGGTGCACGTGAGTCGATTGCGGAGGAAACTCGCACCACATGGACTCGATATCGAAACAATTCGAGGTTATGGCTATCAGTTGAAGGTGCGTTCAGTTGAATAGCGGTTGGAGTATCCGAGGCCGGCTATTCGGTTTATGGCTTTTGATGCTAGTGATTGTTTCGATCGCTGTGTATTGGGCAACAAACGCTGTGGTTGAACGATCGTTGCGTGAAGGGCAGGACAGGAATTTACAAGCAGTCGCACAGGTGATTTTAGACAGTGCAGTTAAGACAGAAGGCTCGATAAATTTTGAGCTTCCTTATCAAGCGTTTGAAGTCTTGGCATATTCAGCCCCAGAGCGCATTTACTATGCTGTCTTCCTAGGCTCTGAGATCTTATCGGGTTACGAAGACATTCCTTTACGCGAACATGCCGAAGCATCAAGTTTTGGAGACATTTATAGAGGTGAGTCAACGCGCTTCGTCGTAGCAAGTAAGTCGATTCGCCCTGGTAGCTCTGAAAGTTTGCGTGTAGTCGTAGGGCAGACAGAGACGAGCTATCAGAAGCAATCATCGACAATCGCGGCTTGGATTGCTTTTGCTGTGCTAGTTTCTTTTGCGTTATTAGCCCTTTGGGCCGAACTCAGTCTGCGTCACGCACTGAAGCCAGTTGTCGCTATTGAGAAAGACCTGATCGAACGCTCAGCTGATGACTTTTCACCAATTGAGCGTCAAGTGCCGAGTGAAGTTGTGCGGTTGGTCCAAACGCTGAATCGGATTTTTGAACAGCATCGAGGCTTGTTACAAGAAAATCGAGCATTTATTGCTGAAGCAACCCACCAAATCAAAACACCCATCGCTGCAATATTGATGCGGGCTGAATTACTTGAACGCGAAGTGGAACAGCAGTCACGAAGCGCTGTCAGAGATCTGATCATTCGCGCGCGCTATGCGAGCAAACTTACGACTCAATTATTAATGAGAGCAACGCTGACGTACCGAGAGGTACTAGGAGCTAGAGAGCAGGTGGATGTGGGTGCTTTGGTCGCAAGTATTTTAAGAACCCTTGATCCAGTGGCGGAGATTAAAGATGTGGGTCTCGTAGGCGGTGATTTAGAATCTTCTGATCTCACTGTTTTCGGCGACCGAATCGCACTCAGAGAAGCGATCACGTGTTTAATTGATAACGCGATTGATTACGCGCCCATACTGACCGATGTCGAAGTCAACGTATGCCTAGATGACAAACGAGTCCGTGTCACCGTGATGGATCGAGGTCCAGGTATCGACACGGATGAGCTTGGCGAGGCATTTGATACAGATAAACGAAGTAGTGGTCATATGGGCTTAGGTCTCACCATCGTGGAAAAAGTCGCAGCTTCGCATCAGGGGCAGTTATGTATTTCCAATCGCGAAGGAGGAGGAACACAGTGCGATCTCTTGTTTGCTGCGTCTTAATTCTTCTGAGTTTTGAATCCTACTCGCTTGAAATCGAAGGTGAGTTTTTTGTTGGCCAAGGTACAGATGAACTGACTCTCATCGGAACCTCAGACTTTTCTCGCGTACAACCCGTCTTTGCAGGTTTTGTCGCGGTCAATCAATCTGTTCGGATTCATTATTTACAGATGTCTAGTCGAGAAATTGATGCGGCCGTTCGCTCGGGACTATCACCGAACATAGATCTCGTTATGTCTTCAGCGGTTGATCTGCAAGTAAGGCTTGTTAATGACGGTTATGCGAAGCCATTTGATGCACGATTTGATCAACAAATGAGTTGGCGGAACGAGCTCGTCCAAGTGGCTATCGAGCCGGTTGTGACTATTTTCAACCGCTCATCACTGCCTCATTTAGGTGCTGTGAAGACGCGGCGAGAGCTTGCGCTAGTACTTGATTCTAAGGAGGAAAAACGTGTTTCAATCACCATGTATAACCCAGCTGTATCCGGCGTGGGGTATTTGCTAAGTCGTCAAGATCTCATTCAAGATGAACATTTCTGGCAATTATTGGAAAAGCTAGGGAGACATAACTTAAAGCCGAATTGTTGTTCTGGAGACATGATTGATCAGGTAATTTCGGGGCAGTCAGCGCTCGCTTATAATGTGTTGGAGTCATATGTTCTTCCTCGTCTTGAGAATGCGCCCTTGTTGGACATTCTAAGATTTGAGGACTATCAGCTGGCTATTCCTCGTACAGCGTTTGTACCAAAGCAGGCAAATGACTCAGATCTTGCCAATAGGTTGGTGAACTATTTCGTTAGTAACGACGGTCAAAGCCGACTGGTTCCTAGTGTGCGTTTGGACATTGTGCAATCCAATCGTAGAGGAGGGCCTATCAAGCCAATTCGAATTACTCCGGCACTGATCGTGCATTTGGATGAGACTAATCGTCGACGGTTTTTTAACCGCTGGAATGACGTTGTTAATGTCCCCTAATTGCACTCGGTATTATTTTGATCATGATCCAAATGCATACAACGCAATCATTGAGATCGCATTGATTAAGAAAAACCCGACAGACAAACCGTGGAGCAACGCGAACT
>OBAL01000093.1_pt1 | contig 13494 bp, 9 predicted proteins | sample 1516331 | NCBI WGS metagenome assembly OBAL01 (sample SAMEA3275603, study PRJEB22092) | marine metagenome | biome: ENVO:00000038, "LAGOON"; feature: ENVO:00002042, "SURFACE WATER"; material: ENVO:00002019, "BRACKISH WATER" | collected 2014-06-21T13:56:00+00 | depth 0 m
CCGTCGAGCACAACCTGGCCAGCATACATAACTCGGACCGGGGCGCAGAAACGTGCTATCGCACCCAGATCATGGCGGACATAAACCATGGCCATGTCCCGGTCGCGCGCAATGTCGGGCAGCAATTCAAGGATATGAGCCTGCGTCGTCACGTCGAGACCGGTCGTCGGCTCGTCCAGCAAAAGCGCTGTCGGCTCGCCAGCCAGCGCCATTGCGATTGCGCCACGTTGCTGTTGCCCGCCAGACAGCTCGTGCGGAAAGCGGGTCATGATCGCGGCAGGATCTGGCAGCCTGACCTGCCCCAAGAGTTCGATTGCTTTTGCAGAAAACTCGGACTGCGGCACGTCCGAATGCAGCCGCAGCGCTTCGATCAACTGCGCACCGATCCGCAAGGTCGGCGTCAGGGACTGGCCCGAGTTCTGCGGGATCAACGCCAGTTCACCGCCGCGAATTTTCTCAAGCTCGGTGCGCGTGCGGGCGAACATGTCCTGCCCTTGGAAGGCGACCGACCCCTCCAGCAGCCTCAGTCCACGTTTCAGGTAACCCATGGCCGCCAGCGCCAGCGTCGACTTCCCCGAACCGCTTTCACCCACGATACCGATGCTTTCGCCTGCCTTTACGGTAAGGTCGATGTTCCGCAGCACCGGGAGGGTCGCCCCCGACTTGCCCGTGAACCCAACGGAGATATCGCGAATCTCGATCAGCGGCGCGATCATACCGGAGCCTTCTGCGCGCGGGCTTCATTTGTTTACTATCCCGCTCCGTTGCCGAAGTGGTGGAACTGGTAGACACGACGGATTCAAAATCCGTTGCCTTTGCGGGCTTGGGGGTTCGAGTCCCCCCTTCGGTACCAATTCTCAATCAGTCAAAAGATGATGCCTGTGTCAAAAGTCAGCTGCTACATCATCGCGTTCAACGAAGCCAACAAGATTCGTCCTGCGATCGAAAGCGTCATCGAATGGGCTGATGAAGTCATCCTTTGCGATTCTCACTCGACTGATGACACAGCCAAAATTGCAGAAGAACTCGGCGCACGTGTTGTGCAGATCGATTTCTCAGGCTTTGGCAAATTGAGGAATGAAGCGATCGCTTCTTGCCAGCATGAATGGATCTTCTCTCTTGATTCTGACGAACGTTGCACTCCTGAAGCGCGAGACGAAATCCTATCCATCGTGAGACGTAACGATCCAGCCGGTCCAGTGGCTTATTTCATGCCACGCAAGAACTATCTTCTTGGTCGCTGGGTTAAACATTCAGGCTGGAATCCAGACTATCGCCAACCACAACTGTTTCGCCAAGGGCGTCTGAGTTATACGCTCGAAGAAGTCCATGAAGGCTTTATCTGTGATGGTCCAATCGGTCATTTAACACAGCCAATTTGGCAATTCCCTTTTGAGAATCTTGAACAGATGCTTCATAAAGCGCAGCGGTATTCGACGCTTGGCGCACAAAAATTGCTACGCAAAAACAAACGTGGCGGCATGGGTCCTGCCCTAATGCATGGTCTCTCCATGTTCCTGAAAATCTATGTATTAAAAAGTGGCTGGCGCGATGGCCGTGCCGGATTTGCCATTGCGATCGGCGGATTTATCGGTGCGTTCTATAAATATGCGAAACTAGCGGAATTACAAAACGACTGGACTGAACCAACCATGCCAAAAGTGGGCAAGCCAGACTCATGATCAAACACGCGGCACTTGTCACAGTCGTCGCGACCGCCGGGTTATTGTATACAGCGTTAACCCGAGAAACTGATTTAGCTGAATTCGACAGAAAAGAACTTGAAGCTCTGATCGAATCACATCGTCCAGCACTTGAAATCAATCCAGATATCAGTGACCGCCGACAGCAATTTGCCCGGCTCATGATGGATTATGCCGAGCACGAAAATGAAAGGCTGTGGGCAGCACGTGCATTTATTCCGGGTATTATTGAACGACAAACAAAGCAAACAAAACGCGATCCAGCGCTTGCTTTATTGATTACCCATTTTGAAATCGACCCGAACACGTCACTCGATTACATTGAGGAAGAGTTGTATCTCAGGGTCGATGGATTACCGCCTGCGTTGGTTGCGACACAGGCTGCAATTGAATCAGCTTGGGGAGAGTCGCGGTTCGCTGTCGAGGGTAACAACTTCTTTGGCCATCAATGCTACTCCAAGGGCTGCGGTATCAAACCAAAGAACAGCAGTAACAAATCACTCGAGGTTCGACGCTTCGATACGATCGGTGATTCAGTTGCTGCGTATTATCAAAACATCAATACCCACAAAGCCTACAAACAGTTACGACAAGTCCGGTTCGAATTACGCGCGAAGGATGAGCCTTTAACAACTAAAGCACTGATTCCGACGCTTGGTCGGTACTCCGAACTTGGGAAGCAATACTTAAAGATTCTCCGATCCGTTTTTCGCTCGGAATACATTCAGCTCGCTCAAGAAGTGGACGCCAATGGAAGTTGAGAATGCCCCTATTTGGAAACGTCTTCTTGCACTGATTTACGACGCACTAGTTGTTACCGCGCTGATTCTGCTTTCTGGGCTCGTATCATCAGTTATAGCGCAAGGTGAAGCACCTGCATTTTTGACTCAAATGATCATCGCGCTGTCTGTTGGCGGTTACTTTTGGTGGTCATGGTCCAATGGTGGAAAAACAGCTGGTATGCGCGCCTGGCGGCTACGATTGGTCGGCATGAATGGTGAAGCAATCACCAAAGATGTCGCCTTCCGGCGACTTCTGATGTGTGTGGTCACATTGGCACCAACCGGCGTCACCTTATTCACTGGATGGCTCTCACCGATTGGCCAGACTTGGTACGACATCCTGTCAAAGACACGAGTTGTTGCCGAACCGAAGCCTTCAAAGTCAACGCAATAAGCGTGGCGTCAGTAAGAGTGGAATCAAAAGCGGCAGGATAATCGCAAGTGATGGGTGCCCACCTGCGAGGAACACGGCAGGCGATGCCATGTCCATCGCGTATTTAAATACCAAACCGATCAACACCGCCAAAAAGACCCGTGTCGACATCCCGAGTGCGCGCATCGAGCCAAACGCCGTTGCCGAAGCTAATAGCGCGAGCGCAACAAGCGTGATGGGTAATAAGAGTCGTTGCCAAAAGAGCTGGCTGTGCGCGCGAGCGTTTAGGCCCTCATCTGTGAGGTAGGTCGCAGCATCCCACAGCTCACTTAAAGACAACGCGTCTGGACTCTGCACCAACCACCTGACTTGGCGTTCGGTTAATTTGGTTTCTTGGCGGACGCCGACTGTTTGATCCACGATCTGATCACCGTCAAAGGTCAAGACTCGAGCTTCAGACAACGCAACTTCATTGCCATCAAAGGACACATCTCGAGATTGAGTGAGACGTGCGATCTCGTCTCGGCCATCGGCCATTTCAATTTGTTTCCACAATCTAACTTTGCCATCAGGTGCTCCTTCGACAAAAAGATAGCGCCCTGATTCTCGAGTCCAGACGGAGTCTTTCACACCACCAGAGACATTGGCATCTTTCAAAGCTTGGCTGAAACGCTCGGCCTCCGGCATCCCATATTCAGCAATCACGATCGAGCCGACTAAAATAGGTGACAGCACCAACACAATTTTGAAAAAGATTTGCCGGATACTGAGTCCCGCAGCACGTAAAATGGTGAGTTCACTCGATTGAGCGAGTCCACCGAGACCTGCTGCCACAGCGATCAAAACCATCAATGGCAAATCCAAATACAGTCGCCGCGGCATCCCGGAAATTGAAACCAGACCGATCTCATCGGCGGTGTAGTTGGTATGGGGAAGCTTGGCTTCATCCAGAACTCGAAATACCAACTCAAGCCCAAAAAATACCAAGAAAACGATTAAGAAAGAAACCCAAATCGCGCGCGCTAATAGCCAAGTGGAACGACTCATAACCACCCTCTCCCGCGCGCAAACGAGCCAAATCCGATCAACAGACTGACCGCACCAATTAAGACCAAATGCACCCAAAACAGACCAGGCCATGGAGCCCACTGACCCAGAGTAATCGCCTTCTGTGCAAACGACAGCGCTGTGATGTAGCCAAACTGAATCAAGATGATCGGAATAACCCAAATAAATCGGCTTTGCCTTGGCGATCCACGACCCATCAAGAATGCCCAAGGCAACATCAAAAGACACACGATCGGTAACGACACTCGCCATGAGGCAATGGCGAGCTCGGGTGCCTTACCCGATGCAATAAGAGCCTCAGTCGATTTGGTATCCAGAGAATCTGGTCGGTTCTCAGTCTCGGGATTTAAGCGAATCAGATAGCGATCAAATTTTGAGATTTCCCAATCAAGCTGAGTCTCAGTCCCGATGTGGCGATAACCATCAAAGAGCACCAAATACTTTTCGCCATCGTTCAGTTCCTGACGCGCTGTCTTTCCGGTCAAAAAGACTTCGGTATTTTTCTGCTTGGATGGCTCAACGATAAAGACATCAATCAATGACTCACGATCATCAGAGATCGCTTCTGCATAAATGAGGCGGCCTGACTTATCTGTTTGAAAGCGACCAGGGACGACCGTATCAAAAACCGTTAGGTTCTCTTTAGCGACAACTTGACGGTCGAGCTCTCGCGCCACTTCTGGCGATAGTACCATCGACAACCAGCCAACAAGGAGTGCCACGAGCATCGCGGGCACCAACACAATTCCGAAGAGACGACGATTGGAATAGCCAGCCGCTCTCAAAATCGTCAGCTCCGATTCTTGGTTCATGCGTCCCATTACTAGGAGCACTGAGAGTGTAAGCGCAAGTGGCAGGATGAGTTCTAATGACGATGGGATTCGCCAAAGAATCATTGTGAGCATCAGTTCGACAGACAATTCTCCGTTGGCTGCTTTTTCCAAGAACTGGATAAATCGACCACTCAACACTACTAATAGAAGAATGAGGGAAACACCCGCGGTGGTTTCCAGAATCTCGCGACTGAAGTACCTCAGAATGATCAAATGCCCTACACTTCCATGCTTAACGAAAATTAAAGGAGTCACCCATGGAGATCAGCATCATTTCAACTTCTCTCACCGAACTTCAAACTGAATGTTTGGTCGTTGGCGTCTCCGAAGACGACAGTGTAGTTGGAAGCAGCGCGGAACTCGACACACTGATCTCAGATTTAATCGATTCAGGTGACTTCAAGCCCAAAGCGGGATCACAAATTACACTCAGAAACCCTCAAGGTCTTGGTGCCAAGCGTCTGGTCCTTGTTGGAGTTGGCAAAGCGGATTCATTCGATGCGCTCGCGCAAAACGATGCATTTGTCGGTCTCGGTAAAACGCTCAAAGGATTACCGATCACTGAGGCAACAATTGATGTGGCATCACTGAGTCGTGGTGATCAAGGGACGCAAGAGCGCCTAGGATATGGTCTTGTTTGGGCTGACTATGAATACACCACAACGAAACCAAAGCCTGCTGATGCTGACTCAAAGGTCTTGGAGACGCTCAAGCTTGTCGGAGAAGACTCGGATAAGGAACATGTCACCACCGGTATGACTATCGGACACGGTGCGAATCTGACACGTGAACTCGGTAATCTTCCAGGGAATACCTGTACACCACGGTATCTTGCTGATCAGGCGGTCCATCTGGCTGATCGTTATAGCAAATTGTCGTGTGAGGTCTTTGATGAAGACACACTCGAAGAGATCGGCATGCATTGCTTACTCTCGGTTTCACGCGGCAGTGAGGAACCGGCTCGCTTCATCATCTTAAATTACCAAGGTGCGAAAGACCCGAACGCCAAACCTAAGGTGTTGGTTGGTAAAGGCGTGACTTTCGATACCGGCGGCATCAGCTTGAAGCCTGGCGCGGGTATGGATGAAATGAAATTCGACATGTGTGGTGCAGCAACTGTCATCGGTTGCATGCAGAGCATTTGTGAAATGGGTCTTGAAGCCAACGTCATTGGGGTCATTGCAGCTGTTGAAAATATGCCATCAGGCCGTGCAACCAAGCCTGGTGACGTGGTCAAAACACTGGCTGGCAAAACAGTTGAGATCTTAAATACCGACGCCGAAGGCCGTCTTGTTCTCTGTGATGCGCTCACCTACGTCGAACGATTTAATCCTGAAGCTGTGGTGGATATTGCAACCCTCACAGGAGCCTGCTTGGTTGCGCTTGGGAAACACAATACAGGGCTTTTGAGTACCGACGATGCCTTGGCTGATGAACTCTTTGCAATCGGTAAAGCCTCGGGCGATCCATGCTGGAGACTCCCGATTGAAGCGCCTTATCAGAAATTATTAGATTCGAATTTCGCAGATATCGCCAACATCGGTGGGCGTGATGCGGGAACCATTACAGCAGCCTGTTTCTTATCACGGTTTACTGAAAACTATCGGTGGGCACATTTGGATATCGCAGGCACTGCATGGTTCAGTGGCGGTAAAGCAAAAGGTGCCTCAGGACGTCCGGTTCCATTATTGGTGAACTGGCTCAGAGCGTGACCAAAGTTTCCTATTACATCTTAGGTGAGGATTCACTTGAGGCGAGGGCACGCTTTGCGGTGAAGTTTGTGCGACAATCGTTCCGAAAGGGTTTAGATGTGCACTGTCATGTCACATCGGAATCTGAGGCACACACGCTGGATCAGCTCCTGTGGGACGATGATGAAAGCTTCATCCCGCATGAAATTGATTCAGGTGATTCATCAAAAGCACCGGTTGGTATCGGCTGGCAAGACCCTCCCGATCGTCATGGTGTATTGGTGAATTTAGGTGGTCCATTGCCTTCGTGGTTCTCACGCTTTGACCACTTAGTAGAAATTGTGGTTCAAGAACCACAGGTACTTGAAACCACACGCGCCAACTGGAAACAATTGAAATTTGACGGCTATCCCATTACACAACACGACCTGCGTTCATGACTGACACTTTAGACAAAACATACGATCCTTCGGCCATTGAGACTCGTTGGTACGAGTTCTGGGAAAATAACGGACACTTCGCGCCTTCAGGCGAGGGCTCCCCCTACTCGATCATGATTCCGCCACCCAATGTCACGGGCTCATTACACATGGGTCACGCATTCCAAGACACCATCATGGATGCATTGATTCGTTATCACCGGATGCTCGGTCATGACACGCTGTGGCAGGTTGGAACAGACCACGCGGGGATTGCAACGCAAATGCTGGTCGAGCGTCAGTTGCTCGCATCGGATATCTCGCGCCACGATCTTGGCCGCGAGAAGTTTTTAGAGAAAGTCTGGGAGTGGAAACACACCTCAGGCGGCATGATCACCAAACAATTGCGCCGTATGGGTGCGTCGGTTGATTGGTCTCGCGAACGCTTCACGATGGATGACGGCTGTTCAAAAGCGGTCCAAGAGGTATTCATTCGATTATTTGACGAGGGCCTCATTTATCGCGGTCAACGCTTGGTGAACTGGGATCCTGTACTCCACACCGCGATTTCTGATTTGGAAGTCGTCAGTGAAGAGGAACAAGGATCGCTTTGGCATTTTAGATATCCATTGGCCGATGGTTCAGGCCACTTGGTTGTCGCAACCACACGTCCTGAAACCATGCTTGGGGATACAGCGGTGGCTGTTCATCCGGAGGATGAACGCTACAGCCACTTGATCGGTCAAACCATTGCCTTGCCATTGACTGATCGAGAAATCCCAATCATTGCTGATGACTACGTGGATCCAGAATTCGGAACCGGTTGCGTCAAAATCACACCTGCGCATGACTTTAATGACTATGCGATGGGTGAACGTCACAGTCTTCCAATGATCAGCATCTTAACCAAAGATGCCAAACTCAATGACGAGGTCCCTGAGGCCTATCGCGGGATGGATCGGTTCGATGCACGCGCTCAAATTGTTACTGATTTGGATGCGCTGGGGCTTTTAGAGAAAATCGATCCACACACATTGAAAGTTCCACGTGGTGACCGCTCGGGTGTGGTGATTGAGCCGCTCCTTACAGACCAGTGGTTTGTTGCTGTCGAAACGCTTGCTAAACCTGCCATTGAGGCAGTTGAGAACGGCTCGATCCAGTTTGTTCCGAAACAGTGGGAAAACACCTACTTTGCGTGGATGCGCGATTTGAAAGACTGGTGCATCTCACGACAGCTCTGGTGGGGTCATCGAATTCCAGCCTTTTATGATGAGGCAGGCACCATTTATGTTGCCGAAAATGAGGCGGCCGCACGGGCTAAATACAATCTGGGTTCGGAAGTTCAGTTGACCCAAGACGATGATGTCTTGGACACCTGGTTCTCATCGGCTTTATGGACGTTTTCAACCCTTGGCTGGCCTGATGATACGGACGCGTTAAAGCGCTATCACCCAACAAGTGTTCTTGTAACCGGTTTTGACATTATTTTCTTCTGGGTCGCCCGGATGATTATGATGACGCTGAAATTCACAGGCGAAGTGCCGTTTAAAACAGTCTATGTCCATGGCCTGGTACGTGATGCTGAAGGCCAGAAGATGTCCAAATCCAAGGGTAATGTCTTGGATCCAATCGATTTGATTGACGGAATCTCATTGGATGATCTGTTAGAGAAGCGCACAGGTTCACTGATGCAACCGCAGATGCGTGAAAAGATCGCCAAAGCAACCAAACGGCAGTTCCCGGATGGATTGCAAAGCTATGGGACTGATGCGCTTCGGTTTACGTTCTGCTCGCTGGCATCCACAGGCCGAGATATCAACTTTGATGTCGGACGGATCGAAGGGTATAGAAACTTCTGCAATAAGCTTTGGAATGCCACTCGATTTGTGATGATGAAAATCGAGGGTCACACCTTAGGTGATCTCGATGCCGCTCACATGACGGTGTTTGACCGTTGGATTCGGTCAAGCCTTCAAGCAACTGAAGCGAAAGTCGCGCAGGCAGTCGAAAGCTATCGACTCGATTTAGCGAGCCAAGCAATCTATGAATTTGTGTGGAACGAATACTGTGACTGGTATTTGGAGCTGACCAAACCGATTCTGGCAGACGGTGGAGCGAGTCTTGAAACACAAGCAGCCACCCGGCGCACCTTGGTTGGTGTGCTAGAGACTATTCTGCGTCTCGCGCATCCTCTCATGCCATACATCACAGAAGAGCTTTGGCAGCAGGTTGCACCACTCATTGGTCGTGGTGGCGATACGATTTCCAAAGCACCCTATCCTGTCAGTGATGCATCGAAGGTGGACGCTGAAGCTGAAGCCGATGTGGATTGGATGAAGTCGGTGATTGTTGCCGTCCGTACCATCCGTGGCGAGATGAATCTATCACCAGGTAAAGAGATTCCAATGATGCTTGCAGGCGGTCGCAGCGACGATCGCGATCGACTGACGCGACTTCAATCACTCATTGTGCCGCTTGCGAAACTCTCAGAGGTACAATTCTTAGATGCCAATGATCCAATTCCGGCCTCTTCCACACAACTGATCGGGAAGCTCGAAGTCCATGTTCCCATGGCAGGCCTGATTGATGTCGAAGCGGAAGTCGCGCGTCTTGAGAAACAAGTGAAAAAGCTCGAAGGTGATATCAAAGGATTGAGTGGCAAACTCAACAATCCTGGGTTCACTGATAAAGCGCCTGCTGATGTGGTTGAACGTGAGCGCGGACGCCTTTCTGAAGCAGAAGCACAGCTTGCGAAAATCACTGTCACAATTACAGAGCTCAAACAGGGATAAAAACGGACAACAATCGAAATCAAAATCGTGTGTTCAATGAAAAAAATCTATCGAAAAAATTGATTCATAATTTATCCACAGCCTGACAAAAGCCAAAGCCAGAGAATCTCTGGCTTTGGCGTTTTTAGCGCTTAGTTCTCCCCAATTTATCCACAAAAATTTTGGATTGACTTACAGTCTAACCACAGTATCTTGTGTCCAAGATTCATAGCGACCCCAAGATCTTGGGGTAGAGCACAAAACAGTGGAACCAGGGACTTGGTGGAGGCCGTATGTACCAATCAAGCCGTGTGAGCGGACAAGAAGAACAAACAGTAGCGCCAAAAGCGGCTCCTGTTTCACCCGAGTCGACTCCGACTCCGGGTGAAATCCGAGTCATGAAAAGAAACGGTGCAGTCGTCAGTTTTGACGCGACAAAAATCGTCGTGGCCATGAGTAAGGCATTTCTCGCTGTTGAGGGAAATACGGCAGCTGCCAGTAACCGTATCCATGAAACCGTTGAGCGCTTAACAGCACAAGTGATGGATACGTTTCGTCGTCGGATGCCATCAGGTGGCATTGTGCACATTGAAGACATTCAAGATCAGGTTGAACTGTGTTTGATGCGCAACGGCGAACACCGCGTCGCGCGTGATTATGTTCTGTATCGCGAAGAGCGGAAACGAGCTCGCTCAGAGACGATCGAAGCGCCGCGTGAAGACCATCCAGAGATCCGTATTGTTAAAGAAGATGGCACGAAAGAGCCTTTGGATGTGGGCCGCCTAAAGACAGTCATCGGAGAAGCCTGTGCTGACCTGGCAGATGTTGATGGTTCTTTGGTGCTCGCTGAAACACTGAAAAACCTCTACGACGGCGTCACTCAACAGGATGTGAATACGGCTCTTATCATGAGTGCGCGCACCATGGTTGAGAAAGAACCAAACTACACTTACGTGACAGCACGTTTGTTATTGGACGACATCCGAGCCAAAGGCCTGAGCCGTTTGGGCGTTGCTGAAAAAGCCACACAATTTGAGATGGAGACACTCTATCCACAAGCACTGAAGGCATTTTTGCAGTTGGCTGTTGAGAGCGAGCTCGTCTCAAGTGAATTATTGGAATACAACCTCGATCAAATGGCGGCAGCCCTGATCGCTGAGCGTGATAACCAGTTCACATACTTAGGCCTCCAGACACTCTACGACCGCTACTTTATCCACAAAGATGAAGTCCGAATTGAGTTGCCACAGGTGTTCTTCATGCGGATTGCGATGGGCCTTGCGCTTAAAGAAGAGAATCGCGAAGAGCGAGCAATTGAGTTCTATCAGTTACTCTCAAGCTTTGATTACATGGCATCCACTCCAACACTCTTTAACTCAGGCACACTGAGAAGCCAGCTCTCGAGCTGCTACCTCACCACAGTACCTGACAATCTTGACGGCATTTACGGTGCGATCCGTGATAACGCGATGCTGTCGAAGTGGGCTGGTGGTCTTGGTAACGACTGGACACCTGTGCGTGCATTGGGTTCATACATCAAAGGAACCAACGGTAAGAGCCAGGGCGTTGTGCCATTTTTGAAGGTGGTGAACGACACAGCGGTTGCTGTGAACCAAGGCGGTAAGCGGAAAGGTGCGGTCTGTGCGTATCTTGAAACGTGGCACATGGACATCGAAGAGTTCTTAGAGCTGCGTAAAAACACAGGTGACGACCGTCGCCGTACACACGATATGAATACAGCGAACTGGGTTCCTGATTTGTTCATGAAGCGTGTCTTTGAAGATGCTGAGTGGACACTGTTCTCACCAGCAACCTGCCCTGATCTGCACGATCTGTTTGGTAAAGCGTTTGAAACACGTTATGCCGAATACGAAGCAATGACACACACAGGCGAAATCAAGCACTTTAAGCGGGTTCAAGCAAAAGACCTGTGGCGGAAGATGCTCTCGATGTTGTTCGAGACAGGCCATCCTTGGATTACCTTTAAAGACGCCTGTAACTTACGAAGCCCGCAGCAGCACGCAGGTGTTGTGCACTCATCAAACCTCTGTACTGAGATTACCCTCAATACATCGGTCGATGAAATCGCGGTCTGTAATTTGGGCTCAGTGAACCTTCGCCAACACGTCACAAAAGACGGTGGTCTTGATCGTGAGAAGCTCGGAAAAACTGTGAAAACAGCAGTTCGTATGCTCGATAACGTCATCGATATCAACTACTACGCAGTACCACAGGCTGAAAATTCCAACATGAAGCACCGCCCAGTCGGTCTCGGCATCATGGGCTTCCAGGATGCGCTCTATGAGTTGGGTATTCCTTATGGTTCGGATGAAGCAGTGAAGTTTGCCGATGAATCGATGGAAGTCGTGTCTTACTTTGCGATCGAAGCGTCGGCTGAACTCGCGCGTGAGCGTGGTTCGTATTCAAGTTTTGATGGAAGCCTCTGGTCACAGGGCGTCCTACCAATTGATTCAATTGAGAAATTGAGGGAAGAACGTGGAGCCAACTATCTTAACATGGACACCTCCGCACAGCTCGACTGGACGGAACTTAGAGAGAAAGCCAAAGGTGGAATGCGGAACTCAAACGTCATGGCCATCGCACCAACAGCCACGATCGCAAACATCACTGGCGTGTCGCAATCGATTGAGCCGACCTACCAAAACCTCTACGTAAAATCGAACCTGTCGGGCGAATTTACGGTGGTGAACCCGTACTTGGTTCGTGACTTAAAAGAGCGTGGACTGTGGGATAACGTCATGGTCAATGATCTCAAATACTACGATGGATCCGTGCAGCAAGTTGCGCGCATCCCAGACGATCTGAAAGCGTTGTATGCCACCTCGTTTGAGTTGGAAACACGTTGGATCGTTGAGGCGGCAGCACGTCGTCAAAAATGGATTGATCAAGCGCAAAGCTTGAACATCTACATCGCAAATGCGAACGGTAAGAAACTGGATGTTACTTACCGAATGGCTTGGTTCAGCGGATTGAAAACAACCTATTACCTCCGTGCTCTCGGCGCGACACAGGCGGAGAAATCAACTATCAACAGATCGAACCTGAACGCGGTCTCCGCAAATCAGGCTGCACAGGCTGCCGAGCCTGCTGCTGTACCTAAGGCCTGTAGCCTGGATGACCCAGACTGTGAAGCCTGCCAGTAATTGAGACGATTTGAAGGAGAAGAATGACAATGCTGAATTGGGACGCGTTTAACGAACCAGAAGAGCAAATCGCCCCACCACCGGTCAAGGCGAAATCCGAAGCACCGCAGCAGCAGCTGGCAATTGAGCCTGAAGCTGTTGCTGAAGTAGCCGACACAACGCGCTACGAGCCAACTGGTTCAGCTGCTTATGAAGCAGCACAAAAGGCACTTGAGAACTTAGATGTTGCTCCAGGTCTTGAAGAGCTTGAGATGGGCGCTGATCGTGTACAGGTGGATCAAAAGCGCATGATCAATTGCCGTGCTGATTTGAACCAGCTCGTACCATTTAAGTATGAGTGGGCATGGACCAAGTATTTGGATGGTTGTGCGAACCACTGGATGCCACAAGAAATTAACATGACGCAGGATATTGCGTTGTGGCGCTCAAACGATGGTCTTTCAGAAGACGAGCGGAAGATTGTGATGAGAAACCTTGGTTTCTTCTCAACCGCTGATTCGTTGGTTGCGAATAACCTTGTTCTCTCGATTTATCGTTTGGTAACAAACCCTGAATGTCGTCAATATCTTCTGCGCCAGGCGTTTGAAGAAGCGATTCATACACATGCGTATCAATACTGCATTGAGTCGTTGGGTATGGATGAAGGTGAAATCTTCAACATGTACCGTGAAGTACCGGCTGTCGCGAAGA
>OBAL01000099.1_pt1 | contig 13090 bp, 17 predicted proteins | sample 1516331 | NCBI WGS metagenome assembly OBAL01 (sample SAMEA3275603, study PRJEB22092) | marine metagenome | biome: ENVO:00000038, "LAGOON"; feature: ENVO:00002042, "SURFACE WATER"; material: ENVO:00002019, "BRACKISH WATER" | collected 2014-06-21T13:56:00+00 | depth 0 m
GCTGAAGGATCCGCGGCATCGCGCATCGCATCGATGACCATCCACTCACTCACCAGACCACTCCTTCATGCTCAACCGAATCACCCGCTAACTGCACCGCATGTTGCAGGGCTGATTCCACATCCATACCGCGACAGATGCCATCAACCATACCAGCGTTAAACACATCTCCCGCGCCCACGCTGTCTACAACATGGACATTCTCCTTAGCTGGCGCGTAAAACATTTGGCCAAAATCGTTTTTTGCCCAAGCACCTAGAGCGCCCCAAGCACAGGTCGCAATGCCGTGAAACTCGACCGCTTTAAGAAAGTCGTTGGCATTCGAAAACCCACGTGATTGCGCATATTCTTTGGAGAAAAAGATCATATCGGCATACTCAAACATGGCTTCAACCCCGGCATGTGACTTCTCTATCTCCAATGACACGGGTATGCCGCACATGCCGCGTGCTTTGGACATCATCTGCGGTATTTCTACTAATTCACGCGCTTCAAAATGTAGCCAATCGAATGCACGGATATCTAATTTTAGAAAATGCTCAGCATCGTATTCAGGCATATCACGATGATGCACGATCGTGCGTGACCCTGTTTCTTCAGAGAGCGTAATAAATGAAGTCGGTAAATGACCTTGTTTTAGTTCTTGAGCCAAACTGTAATCTACACCCCAGTGATCAAGCTGCTGTCTTACCCAAGTTGCATGATCTGGCAAATTACCCAGCCAAAAACTTTCATTTTTAAGCCACGCAAGCTTCATTGCTGTATTCGCTGCATTGCCGCCAACACGACGATGATGGTCAGTCGTACGTACCTTTGAATCTTCATCGGGGTAGGTTTTTACCGTGTTAACGATGTCTTCTGTCAATACACCGACAGTTAATATGCGTGCCACTTACAACTCCAAAACAGTAAAAATTCATATCTGAATATTAACGGTGCCTTGCAAATTTGTGTGACAAAAATACTGCTATAGATGCACTCAATCTGATCGAGAAAATTTTCGGCAATAAATAACGGTTCAGACGAAAAATAAAACTGTTGTTAATTCATTTTAGTGTGTTATGTTCGCCTTGCTTTTCATCCACCAAACAAAAGTTAGGAGCATTTCATGGCAGCAAAAAAAGTTGCGAAGAAAAAAGTCGCTAAGAAAAAGACAGCTAAAAAAGCAGCAGTAAAAGCGGCACCAGCAGTAAAGGCCATCTCTACCAAGATGACCAAAACCCAAATCATCGCATCTTTGGCTGAGACTACCGGTCTTACAAAGAAAGAGATTGCAGCAGTTATGTCAGGTCTTGGTGACTTGGTAACCGCTCATATCAAGAAGCGTGGCTCTGGCGAGTTCACTATTCCTGAGACTGGTGTAAAGATCCGTCGCGTTGTTAAGCCAGCTCGTAAAGCTCGCATGGGCCGCAACCCAGCAACTGGCGAAGAGATCAAGATCCCAGCTAAGAAAGCAAGCACCGCTGTTAAATGTGTTGCTCTTAAAGCATTGAAGGAAACTGTTAACAGTTAATCTTCCGCTTTAATGCGAAAAACCCGTCCATCAAACGATTGGCGGGTTTTTTTATGCCTGTTACATTAGCGTCATGAAGCTTTACTACGTACACGACCCTATGTGCTCATGGTGTTGGGGATTTGCGCCAACGCGGCAGATTATTCGCGAGAGCTTACCTAAAGGTATCGAATGGATTTCTTTGCTAGGCGGCCTGGCGCCAGATTCGAATGAGCCTATGACCGCTGAAACCAAAGGTTACGTACAAAAGGCTTGGCGCACGATTCAGGAACGCATCCCGGGCACAGAGTTTAATTTCGACTTTTGGAATAAGTGCACACCTCGCCGTAGCACTTACCCGGCATGTCGCGCTGTAATCGCTGCACGCAACACCTTAGCGGACAGTGAACTCTCGTATATCCGCGCACTCCAAGAGGCCTACTACCTGCGTGCCATGAACCCTTCGGATACCGACACGCATCTCACCTTGGCAAACGAGTTAGGTTTAGACGCTTCGTTATTTGAGCAACACCTGCTCGATCCTAAAACGCATCAGACCTTGCTCGACGAAATCGCTTTCGCGCGGTCTATTGGCGGCGACAGTTTCCCAAGCTTGATTATCGTGGATGCACACAACCAAGCTCATTCGCTAAAAATTCATTACACCGATCCACAACGTATTCTCAACGACATTCAGCAGCATCTTTGCTAATGTCGCTATATCCACTATCACGAGGAAATGACATGCTAAAACGATTCGCGGTTCTTCTATTGAGTGCCTTCTGGGCAATCAGCGCACTAGCGCAACAACCCCAACTCGACATGTCGCCACCTGCGCAACTTGAGCGCGGTGTTTACAAGCTTCTCGCTTTTATGGGACAGCGACCACAGTCAGCTGAAATTGCCGATTATCTTGATAAAAATGTGGCGCACTTCTTTAACTTTGATGAGATGGCACGTTTAGCCGGCGGCGCTTACTACTATCAGATCACCCCACTGCAACGTGGTGAGATGGCAGAAGAGATCAAGCGTTGGTTTTTAACCGAGCTCACACTTAAGTTGACCTCTTATCGTGGCCAAGGTGTGAAGTTTATGCGCCCTCGTTACAACCGCGAGGGTGATGAAGCCATTGTTTCAATGTATATCTTGCAGCCTGGTAATTACTACCCACCGCGTATCGACTTCCGTTTACAGAAGTTCCGTCAAGGCTGGGCAGTCAGCGATGTCGCAGCATCAGGTCAAAGCGCTGTGATGCACTATCGCAAAAGCTTAGGTAATGAACTGACTTACCGTCAGTACCGAGCGTACCGTTAATCGATAACAGCGCGCAGTGAGGTAGTACGTTCTGCCTCGCTGAGTGCCGTTTCCAAAATCGACTGAATGCGTGCAGTGTCTTCGCGGCTATACAGGCGCAAGATACGACGCAAGTGCTCTGCGGTTAAGAATGCAGAGTCCTGTTCTTCTTCACTCAAGACCTGTAATAAAACAGCACGAGTAATATCGACTTCCGTGTTGGCATCGATAATTTTGATTGAACGGTCACCCTGAGCTAATTGGCGTAGATCCTTAAGCGTGACATAAACCCCTCTTTTTATATCGTAAAGACGACGATTAGGGTATTTTTTGATAAGTATCTCATTCATACGCCATATCCTTAGGCTGCTGAAAACCCAAAATTGGGTTTCATTTGCACTCACTTTAGCAGTATTACCAGTGAATACTAGGAAAAAGACTACAAAAAGATGACCTTAAACCCTGCCCCCGATCTGTTAACTGCGCTTTATTGGGTCACCCTACTAGCGGTAGTGGTGTCTTCAGCCTCTGCGGTACTGAAAACAGGTTCAAAACAATTTGACCTGTTTGGTGTGATCATCATTGCGATTGCAACCGGTTTGGGCGGTGGCTCTTTACGAGACATGTTGCTCGATCGCGAGGTTTTCTGGATTCGAGACCAAGCCTTTTTCTTTGCCAGCTTGGGTAGCGCGTTTGCCATGTTTCTTCTGGCGCGGCGCTTCGATTTATCCAGCAAATGGTTTTTGGTCCCAGATGCTGCCGGTCTGGCGACCTTTGCAATCGCCGGCACCACCGTTTCCCTGATGCTGGATGTGCCGTGGATTGTGGCCAGCTTCATGGGTGTGATGACGGGTGTGCTCGGCGGTATTTTTCGTGATGTGTTGTGTAACGAAACACCGATGGTATTTTACAGTCCGCTCTACGCGACCATCGCATGGATAGGTGCGATTGGTTTTGTGGGTTTATTATCAATTGGTATCGCGATTGAATGGTCAATGATTATTGCAGGTGGCAGTATCTTTATTGTTCGATTAATAGCTATTCGCTACAACATCAACTTACCCCGCTATCGCAGTCGCTCTAATCACTAAGTTATGCACGACCCTAAACAGCAAATCGTTCAAGCACATGCCGCATTTATCTGCGATGTCGTGACCAGCATGCAAGAACCTAAGCCTCGACACCGTTTTGATGCCTTAATGAAAAGCGCCAGCGAAAACGGATGGCAAGCGTTAGTTGCTGTGCTCAACGCCATCGCTGAAGGTCGACGTGATGTGATGGTGCTAAATGGCTTAGACCAGGAAGACAGTGCGATTGCCGAAGCGATTTTGCTTGGCTTACAAGATCCTAATTCCCTGCCTGATCCCAATAAAAAAGCCGATGCGACAATGGCCGCACCGGGTCTTGCGGGTATGATTCACGCAGCAGCCACCGGCAACGTTCAAGCACTGACGCTAATCAGTCAAATGGCAGAGCAAATGCAACGCGCGGGTGGTGATATGGCGCGTGTCGCTGCCGTGATTCGACCATTGATCAATGGTGAACGCGATCTGAAAACACTCAGCAGGAAAATGGATGAGCGGGGCAAAGCCTTACTCGAAAAAATACTCGAAGAACTTGAGCTCTTGAGTAAGCCGCAATGATTCCACTCGCACGACGTTGTGTTTTTTGGGGCGCACTCTTTGGTTTAAGCGGCGTGATGATCGGTGCTTTTGGTGCTCATGGTTTAAAAGCGCTATTAACCGCTGATCAGTTGGCGATTTATCACACCGGCGTTGATTACCAATTCGTGCACGCCCTAGCGTTACTACTACTCGGCGCCTTAGCCCACCATCAATCGCCAAAAGCGTGGCAAGTTGCTGCAATTTTCTTTATCGCGGGTGTGTTCATTTTTAGCGGTAGCTTGTATCTCTTAGTGCTCACCGATACCTCTTGGCTTGGCGCTATCACTCCGATTGGCGGGGTGTCTTTTATCGCTGGCTGGGCAGCACTGCTATGGGGTTTGCGCCATGGATGATCTTGATGCGCTACTCAATCGCTGCGATAAAAATCAAAAGCGTTTAAAGAAGTGGCTTAAAGACCAAGAGCTTGTCGCTTATCGGCTGTATGACCGTGACATGCCTGAATTTCCGCTTGCGATTGATCGTTATGCCGACGGCTTGCACGTGCAGGTCTTTGAACGCAAACGACCGGTGACTGATGAGCAGCTCGACAAATTACGTGATGCCTTACTGCAACACTTTCAACTCGAACCGCTTCAACTTGGGTTTAAAACGCGCAAACGCCAACGCGGACTTGATCAGTATGAAAAGCTAGCACTCGACGCGCCTTCGTTTGAGGTGAGTGAGTACGGTTTATCTTTCGAGGTGAATCTACATCGCTATTTAGATACCGGCCTGTTCCTAGATCATCGACAAACACGCAAGATGGTTCGCGAGCAATCACAAGGCAAAAGTCTGCTTAATCTGTTTGCCTATACCGGCAGCTTCACCACGTATGCCGCCGCAGGTGGCGCAAGTCGCAGCCTGACGGTGGACATGTCGAAAACCTATCAAGCTTGGTCACAACGCAATCTTGAGATTAACGGCTTAGCCAGTGCACAGCATCAAATGTTACACACCGATGTGTTGGCTTTTCTTGCCGACCGGCAACAAAAGCTTACGTTTGATCTTATTGTGTTAGATCCACCGAGCTTCTCGAACTCAAAACGCATGCATAACACCTTTGATGTGCAACGTGACCAAGTCGACCTGTTACGCAACACCTTGCGCTTCTTAGCGCCGGGCGGCCAACTGATTTTTTCGAATAACCGTCAAGGCTTCTCGCTAGATGAGCAATTGCTTAATGACGCTAACTTTGAAGAGATCACCGAGCAAACCGTTCCCATGGACTTTGCGCGCTACCGCCCGCATCGTTGCTGGAAAGTCACGCGTTAAACGGTGAGATAGGTTGTGCCGTTTAGCGCAATCTTCAAATCAGCGAGATAAGCGGTGCGTTGTTGATCCGTTAATTCAGCTGCAGCCAATTTTTCTTGATACTGCGTCAACATCTGCTGCGGATCGAAATGGACATAACTGAGCAGCTCATCGGCCCGATCGCCACGCTCAGGCTCTGAGAAACTATACCCATCAGCTGTAAGGCTGACATTCACCGCATCGGTATCACCAAACAGGTTGTGCATATCACCCAAGATCTCTTGGTAGGCGCCCACTAAGAAAATGCCAATTAAATACGGCTCACCATTGGCCGCATGTAATCGCAAGGTACTCTCTACGCCGTCTTGATCAACGTATTGCGATAAACAGCCATCCGAATCACAGGTCAGGTCATGGACGACTGACGCTTGCTCAGGCGCTTCGGTTAAACGATGCAATGGCATTAATGGAAAGACCTGATTTAATGCCCAAGCGTCCGGTAATGACTGAAATAAAGAAAAGTTACAAAACACACGGCTTGCCAACATGTCGTTCAACTCATCCAACACATCGCGGTGGCGACGCGAGGTGACGCGTAAATGTTGTCGCACTAAATCAGCAATCGCATAGAACCATTGTTCCGCATGTGCACGCTGCTCTAAATCAATCTCGCCACTTTGGAAGGATTGCTGACTTAAGTCGAATTGATGTTTTGCTTCTTGCCAGCTCATCAAGGGAGATTGCGCATCGAACTGTTGATGAATGACGGCAAGCGCCTTGACCACATCCGCATCGTCATCTTCACTGACTTTACCTAAAGCTGTTGAAGGCTCTTCTCGCTCAATCACTTCGGTAATCAAAATGGCATGGTGCGCAGTCAGTGCGCGACCTGATTCACTGAACACACGCGGCTCAGCAAGTTCAAATTCTGCACAGCGTTGTTGAATCGCACGCAGCACCGCTTTGGCGTAGGCATTCACGCTGTAATTAATCGAGCAGTAATGACGACTCGCTGTACCTTCATAGTCGACACCTAAGCCGCCGCCAACATCGATAACTTTTATCGGTGCACCTGCCTTTACTAGCTCTGCGTAATAACGTGCCGCTTCAGAGATACCGCGATCAATATCTGAAAGGTCAGGGATTTGTGAGCCGATATGTGAGTGCAATAACTGTAAGCAATGCAACTTATCAGCAGCTTTGAGCTGCGCGATCAGTTCAAGCAATTGCGCTGCCGATAAACCAAACTTGGATTTAGCACCACCAGAGTTTTGCCAATTACCACTTGCTACCGCAGCTAAACGAATACGCACACCTAGCAAAGGCTCGATATCCATCTGCGCCGCTTCATCGAGAACCAACTTAAGCTCAGAGGGTTTTTCGATGACCAAGTACACATCATGGCCAAGCTTGCGACCCATCAGCGCTAAGCGTACATACTCGCGGTCTTTATAACCATTACATACGATCGAAGCACCACCTGGGCTGGCTGCAAGTACGGCTAACAATTCAGGCTTACTGCCCGCTTCAAGGCCGACAATATCTGCGCCCACCGAGGCGATCTGCTCGACCACACTACGTTGCTGATTTACTTTAATTGGATAGATGGCGCGATAGCCACCCGAATACTCGAGCTCCTTAGCTGCTGTTTCAAAGGCTTGAGATAAGGCGCGCACACGGTCGGTCAATACATCATTAAAACGCAGCAGCAATGGCGTCTTTAGACCTGAAGACTTGGCTTCATTAACCAACTGATAGACATCCAAACTGGCGCCATCACGACGCGGCTCTACCGCAACATGGCCCTGCGCATTAATCGAAAAGTAGCCTTCGCCCCAATGACGAATACCGTAGTGTTGCGGCAGCTGCTTATCTGCGTTGGCCATGCTCGTTCCTTGCCGAATATCAATGCTGGTTGAATTATCAACCAATTTGGCGGGATAAGCGATTGTCGAATCCTAGCTCGCACGTTAAGGTGCGCGCATTCGTTTATGAGGTGCAGCATGACACTAAGTGATAAATGGTTTACTGAAATTCACGCTGATATTGGTTCGGCGTTTTCCTTAGAGACCACTGAGAAAGTTTTTTCCAAGCAATCACCCTTTCAACTTGTTGAGGTGTTCGACACCACCGGCTTTGGCAAGTTTATGGTGATTGATGGCTGCACCATGGTGACCACCCGAGAAAATTTTGTGTATCACGAGATGCTTTCACATCCCGCCATGTTCACGCATCCCAATCCACAGCATGTTGCAATCATCGGTGGCGGTGACTGTGGCACGTTGAGAGAAGTGTTGCGTCATGACTCGGTTGAGAAATGCACCCAGATCGATATCGATGAGGTGGTAACTGAGGCGTCTGAGATCCATTTTCCTGAGTTATGTGAATCCAACAATGATCCTCGTGCGGAGCTGCTGTTTATCGACGGTATTCAATGGATGAAGGATGCTGCACCTGAGTCACTCGATTTGATCATTGTTGACTCCACCGATCCTGTCGGCCCGGGCGAAGTGTTATTCACCGCAGAATTCTTTGCGGCTTGTCATCGCGCATTACGTCCTGATGGCATTATCGTGCAACAAAGTGAATCACCATTGGCACACCTTGAGCTGATTCAGCGCATGCATAAAAACTATGCAACAGCCGGCTTCAGCGCCAGCAAAACATTGTGCTTCCCACAGCCGATTTATCCAACCGGATGGTGGTCAGCGACCATGGCATCGAAGAGCGGTGATCTCAGTAACTTCCGCCAAGCCGATGTTGAAAACAAATCGTTTGATACGCAGTACTACAATGCGGGCATCCATCAAGGCGCCCTCGCTATGCCTGAGTTCTTACGCAAGGCGCTCGCATAAACCCATGAAGTTTTTGATCGTCAACACGCTCATCATTGCCCTAGCGGTGATGATTCATTATGAGATTCTGTATCGTCTCTCTGTGTTGATGCCCAAGCTAAAAATGCGCGCACATAGCCGAGTAGTTATAGGTGTCTTTGGCGCTATCTTTGCGCACATCATTGAGATCTGGCTATTTGCCTTGAGCTTTTATTTTATGCACCACAACAACTGGGGGCAGCTCAGTGGCAACTACGATGGCAGCTTGATGGCGAGTGCTTATTTCTCGTTCACGACCTTTACGACCTTGGGATTTGGCGACATCGAACCTCTTGGTGATCTTCGCTATCTCACCGGCATTGAGTCACTCACCGGACTGGTATTGATTACTTGGTCAGCGTCGTTTTTGTTTTATGAGATGCAGAAATACTGGGGGCGCAATTAAGCGCGAACAAAGGTCACAAACTGATGTGACAAGGTATTTTTTTCATCGAGTACACCCTCTTCTCGAGCCGCTTCTTGCCATTGCGTCATATCAATTTCTGGAAAGAAGGCATCACCGGCAACTTCCGTTGCAATCTCGGTGAGATATAAGCGTGAGGCAATCTCGATGCCTTGTGCATATAAATTTGCACCGCCGACCAGCATTAACTCTTCTGCATCCGGATAACAAGCTAGTGCTTCTTCAAGGGAATGAACGACTTCGGCACCTGCTGCGACGTAGTTGTGATCACGTGTGATCACAATATGCGGACGACCTGGCAATAACCCCGGCAACGACTCCCAAGTCTTACGCCCCATGATCATTGGCTTACCCATTGTCAGTGCTTTGAAGTGCTGAAGATCTGCTGGTAAGCGCCAAGGAAGTTTGTTGTCGATACCGATTGCGCGATTAGAGGCCATCGCAGCGATCATCGAAAGACGCGAATTAATCATCAAACCGCAACAATGCCTTTGATGTGCTCGTGGTGTTGATAATCCACTAACTCAAAGTCATCAAAGGTGAAGTTAAAGATGTCTTTGATCGCAGGATTGAGTTTCATCTGAGGTAACGGCAACGGATCACGACTCAGTTGCAACTCAACCTGTTCCTGGTGATTGGTATACAGATGCGCATCACCCAAGGTATGCACAAAATCACCCGGCTCTAGATCGCACACCTGAGCCAACATCAGTGTTAGCAACGCATAGCTTGCGATGTTAAATGGCACACCTAAAAAGATATCCGCACTGCGTTGATAGAGCTGACATGACAGCTTGCCGTCCGACACATAAAACTGGAAGAACGCATGACATGGCGCCAAGGCCATCCGACCTTCCTTAACATTTTGCTGAGGCGAAATAGTCTCGTCTGGCAAATCACTAGGATTCCAAGCCGAGATAATGATGCGGCGTGAATTCGGATTAGTTTTAAGTTGCTCAACCACCTGTTTCACTTGGTCGACTGAAGCACCATTTGCATTCGGCCAGTTGCGCCATTGAAAGCCGTACACGGGACCAAGATCACCGTTTTCATCTGCCCACTCATCCCAAATACGCACACCGTTATCTTTGAGGTATTGCGTATTGGTATCACCTTTCAAAAACCACAACAGCTCGTGCACCACTGATTTGAAGTGAATCTTTTTGGTGGTGACTAAGGGAAAGCCTTCGCTTAAATCAAAACGCATTTGATAACCAAAGACAGAATAGGTACCGGTACCGGTACGATCACCCTTGAAGGTGCCGTTCTCGCGCACATGGCGCAGCAAGTCGAGATACTGTTTCATCGTGTTTTTTGAGTGCGATTCGCCCAGATCACAAATGCGATACCCGCAAGAATCATTGGCGTCGAAAGAAGTTGACCCATAGTAAACCAATCGCCCCATAAATACCCGATATGTGCGTCCGGCATGCGCACAAATTCGACAATAAAGCGCATGCTGCCATAGCCAATTAGGAACAGTCCTGAAACTGCGCCGACCGCTCTGGGTTTGCTTGAAAACCACCATAGCAACAGGAACAAGACAAGCCCCTCAAGTACCGCTTCGTAGAGCTGACTGGGGTGTAACGGCGGGCTCAATTCGGTATCCGCTGGTAAGCCAAGCTTATTCATACACAGGTGTAGATGCTCAGCACACCTTACCTGCATACCCCATGCTGCATCCGTGACGCCACCCCATAACTCACCATTAATAAAGTTGCCCACACGACCGGCCAATAAACCTAAAGGGACAAGCGGTGCGACAAAGTCAGCCACCTGAAAAAAGCGCAGCTGTAATCGTTTTGCCATTAACGCCATTGCCACGATCACGCCAAGCAAGCCACCATGGAATGCCATGCCACCTTCCCAAACGCGCAGCAGTACCAAAGGATCAGCGAGCCACTGATCGAAGTTATAGAAAAAGATATACCCAAGGCGACCGCCCAATATGACACCGAGCGCGCCATAGAAAATCAGATCATCGACCTGCTCAGGTTTGATCACACCACCCGCGCTTGCACGTCGCCGCGCCAACCACCAAGCCGCGACAAACCCAATCAAATACATCAAGCCATACCAACGCAATGCGGCGGGCCCTAGCTGAATAATGATCGGATCAAATTCGGGATAAATCATGGTCGAGAGTGTAACAGGGCGAACTGCCTTTTCGTCGATTCACATAGACACCTGCAACACTAGGCTTTAGTCTCAATGACATTGTTATTACGTCACGGATTCACGGTTTGTTTCGATTGATCAAATGGTTGCTGCTGCTCACGCCCATCATGGCGCTTGGGTTATTGATGGCGTCATTGGAACAAACCTCAGCTATTTCAGCTGCTGCTAACCCTAAGCTCGATAAATCCATCACGCGAACAGTTTTACAACGCGTTCACCCCAATCAGATTCCACCTGGCGAAAGCAAGCAGCTGCAATTCAATTCAACCGAACTGAGCGCTATCGCAAACACCCTACTGAAACGCCTAGCCAACTTTCAATCTGCCTTTCAGCTTTCTGAGAATCAAATGGACTTCACCTTGAGTGTTGAGTTACCGCTGATTGATAGCTGGCGTTATCTCAATGTTCACGGGGTTGTAGCCAAACAAAATGACCAACCGGCTTTAACCACGCTGCAGCTTGGCAGCTTAAACATTCCAACCACGCTAGTTAATTGGATTAGTGGCCCACTGATCGAAATCGCACATCGTCGCTTTGAATATCAACTTGCTGCCTTGATTATTGAGCAATGGTCAATCGACCCTCAACACCTGTCTTTTCAGGTCCGCTGGCGAACCGACGTGGTTGAAAAAGCCTTCGAGCAATTACTTGTCAGCGCTGATCAGCGTGCTGTGCAGTTTTACACAGATCAATTAATTTACTGGCAGCATTCCGGTGGCGATCAGTTTGGTGATCTTCGTCCACTGCTGAATCATCTGTTTAGTCTCGCCGTACAACGCTCTGGTCTTTACGATGCACGCAACGATAACCAAGCTATCTTTTCTGCGCTCGGCGCTTGGGCAACACGCCAACTTAAGCATCCATTGGTGTCTGATGAAACGGTTAAGCCGAAAGGCTTTTATTTAAAGATTCATAAACGTACTGATCTTGCACGACACTTCTTGATCGCTGCGGCTTACGCCGCCCATGGCAACCGACAAGCATCCGATCGCTTAGGCTTACTCAAAGAGCTAAATGATACGCATCGTGGATCCGGCTTTAGCTTCACTGATCTTGCGGCTGGACTGGCTGGTGCACGTGTTGGCGAATTTGCGACTAACCGCACACCGGACGCCATGCTGATACAAGATAAGTTGGCAAGAAGCACTAACGATAATGACTTCATGCCAAACGTTTCGGCACTGCCAGAACATCTAGAGCCGGCTGAATTTGATGCTCGCTTTCATGGCAGTGACTCGCCTGAATTTCAGCAGCTGATGCAGCAAATCGATTTGGATATCAACGCCCTGCCCATTCTTAATCATTAGCGTCCTAAAGAAGACCTCGCCGTTGCCGTTGCTTTCAGCCAATAATTATTGTCTGAAAGTTTTTGATGTCTAAAGCCGAAATTCTCAATTTGCATCTCAATTCACTAGGCGAGCGCATGCGCTTTCGACGTCGCGAACTTGGTTTGACTCAAGACGAACTCGCACTTCTTTCGGGCACCAACCAAGCGGTGATTCAAAAAATCGAAAACGGCAAAAGTCTACGTCCACGCAAACTCGATGTGATTGCAGACGCTCTTAACATCACACCTGCTTGGTTGTTATATGGTGATGAAAAAAATACACAGCTCACCCCCGAGGCAAAAAAAGTCGGCAAGTTATGGATGCGCCTTTCTGAGCGCGAACAAATGCGCATTCAACGCGAGATTGAATTCATCATTCAATCTAACGCGATGCTACATCGTCGGTAAAACGCGCAGATAAAACGCCTTCAAATAGGCTGTCTCAGGAATCGCTGGATGAACCGGGTGATCTGGGCTTTGTTGGCCCGTCATCAATAACTGTAAATGACGATCAGAATGTCGACCTGCTTGCTGAATAGTGCGCAATAAATGGTCACGATCCATATGAAAAGAACATGATGCTGAAAC
>OBAL01000100.1_pt1 | contig 13088 bp, 14 predicted proteins | sample 1516331 | NCBI WGS metagenome assembly OBAL01 (sample SAMEA3275603, study PRJEB22092) | marine metagenome | biome: ENVO:00000038, "LAGOON"; feature: ENVO:00002042, "SURFACE WATER"; material: ENVO:00002019, "BRACKISH WATER" | collected 2014-06-21T13:56:00+00 | depth 0 m
GTCAGCCCAGAATCAGCCGCGCAAGCCTTGCGTGAGGTTGAAATCGACGATTAAGTCAAATCCATATAAGCCATCTCGAATATACCTTGGACAAATTCGTTTTTGTCCAAGGGTGGCTTGTCTCCCGCCTGCTACATTGAAAGAACTTATGTGACCCCTGCTAATGCAGCGTGTAGTTTTCGCCTACACAAACACAGAGTTAGTGCGCTTGCTTCAAATGAAACATGAGCACGGTTTCTTTCAACTAGACCAAAGGCGGATATGAAAACTTCAACCCAACGTCCGGTTCATTTGAACCTGCTGAAGATTCGGCTTCCGATCGGGGGCATCATGTCGATCATTCACCGTATTACCGGTGTGGCGATGTTTGTTGCGATTCCCGTGCTTATTTACCTTCTCGATTTGTCATTGCGTGACGCGGCGTCATATCAAGCTGCCGGCGAGATAGTGCGCTCTCCATTTGGCGTGATTCTGCTATTTGGTTTGATGTGGGGTATTTCACATCACCTGTTGGCGGGCATTCGTTATTTACTGATTGATGTTCATGTGGGGGTTGAGAAAGAGACTGCCCGTAAAACCGCTTTGTTCGTCACCGTGGTAGCTCCTTTCATTGGTGCTTTATTGCTGTGGGGTTTGCTATGAGTCGTAAAGCTTCTGGTTTAAAGGCGTGGGTTATCCAACGCGTAACAGCGATCTACATTGCTGTGTTCTCTATTTACCTTGTCGGTGCGTTGATCACTGACGCACCGATTAATTACGCAGAGTGGAAAGACTGGTTCGCAGGTTCTGTCATGAGCGTGGCGACTTTATTGTTTGTCCTTTCTGTTCTTATGCATGCTTGGGTTGGTGTGCGTGATGTGCTGATTGATTACGTATGGAATACCTCTCAGCGCGTGATCGCGTTGTCGGTGGTTGCAACAATATTGGTAGCTTGTGCGTTATGGGCGACACAAGCCTTAGTTTTGGCGAGGTTGGTCTAATGGCACTAAATAAACGTCGATTTGACGCACTGATTATTGGTGCAGGTGGCGCAGGTCTTAATGCTGCTGTTCAATTTGCAAACACCAATGCACGGGTTGCTGTGGTATCTAAAGTTTTCCCAACCCGTTCGCACACGGTGGCAGCACAAGGCGGTGTAAATGCTGCCTTAGCGAATGTCATGCCGGATAACTGGCACTGGCATATGTTCGATACCGTCAAGGGTTCTGACTACTTAGGTGACCAAGACTCAATCGAGTACATGTGTCGTGAAGCGATCCCAACAGTTTATGAACTTGAACACAATGGCGTGCCATTCTCACGATTAGATAACGGCAAGATTTACCAGCGTGCATTTGGTGGTCAGTCGCAAAATTTTGGTGGTGCTCAAGCAGCGCGTACCTGTGCTGCAGCTGACCGAACTGGCCATGCGATTTTGCACTCGCTCTATCAACAGAATGTTCGTGCACGTACACACTTCTTTGATGAGTATTTTGCGATCGACTTAATTCGCGATAACGAAGGCGCGATTTTGGGTGCCTTGGTGCTTGAGATTGAAACCGGTGAGCCATTGCTCATCGAAGCCAAATCAACCGTCCTTGCAACCGGTGGTTGTGGTCAGGTCTTCCGTACTACTTCGAATGCGCATATCAATACTGGCGACGGTATGGCGATGGCGTTGCGTGCGGGTGTGCCGTTGATGGACATGGAGTTCTACCAATTCCACCCAACCGGCATTGCAAGCAAAGGCATGTTGATCACCGAAGGTGTACGCGGTGAGGGTGGTTATCTTCTAAATAAGGATGGCGAGCGCTTCATGGAGCGTTATGCACCAAATGCAAAAGACTTAGCGTCTCGTGATGTTGTGTCACGTGCGATTGTTACCGAAGTGAAAGAAGGTCGTGGCTGTGGCCCTAATGGTGATCATGTCCTATTGAAGTTAGATCACTTGGGTGAAGACATCATCCAAAAGCGTCTGCCGGGTATCCGTGAGAGCGGAAAAATCTTTGCTGGCGTGGATGCGGCGGTTGAACCATTACCGGTATTCCCAACTGCTCACTATGCGATGGGCGGTATTCCAACGGACCGTTATGGCCGCGTTATCGTGCCGCACGGTTCGGGCGAAGAGATTGTTCAAGGCTTGTATGCCGCTGGTGAGGCTGCGTGTGTATCTGTACACGGTGCGAACCGCTTAGGTGGTAACTCGCTGCTTGATATCTTGGTATTTGGTCGTGCAGCAGGTCTTCACGTGTTGGATAACATGGAAGAGCATCATCGCCCAATGAACGAAGACAGTGTTGATCAAGCGATGCAAAGCTTGCAGCGTTGGGATCGTAAAGGCGATGGTCTATCGGTGCGTGAGCTACGTGATGAGTTCCGTAAAACCATGGAAGATCACGCAGGCGTATTCCGTACTGAAGAAATCATGTCGGAAGGTGTTGAGAAGATCAAAGACCTTCGCAAGAAGATGGATGACGTTGTGTTGACCGATCACTCAAAGGTCTTCAATACCGCGCGTATCGAAGCACTTGAGCTTCAAAACTTGATGGACTGTGGTGTTGCCTTGGCTGCGTCGGCGCTAGCGCGTAAAGAAAGCCGCGGTGCTCATTCACGTCCAGATTACCCAGACCGTAATGACACGGAATGGATGAAACACAGTTTGTATTACCTCGAAGGTGATCGAATGGACTTTAAGCCGGTTCAAACTAAACCGCTTACGGTTGAGACTTTCCCACCTAAAGAGCGTGTCTACTAAGGAGAACAGCATGAAATTTCTAATTTCACGATACAACCCAGATGTAGATAGCGAACCATACATGCAGGAGTTCGATATCGAAGTCTCTCGCGGCATGATGTTGCGCGATGCTTTGTTAGAGGTGAAGCGTCAGGACGAAACTTTCAACTTCCGTCATTCTTGTGGCGAAGGTGTGTGTGGCTCTGATGGCGTCAACGTCAACGGTACCAATAAGTTGGCCTGTGTCACCGCCATTGCAGACCTGAAAGAACCTGTTGAGGTTCGCCCATTCCCAGGTCGACCCATCATTCGTGACTTGGTTGTGGATATGAGTCAATTTTATCAACAATATAAAGCGGTTGATCCGTGGCTGGTGCGTGAAGATCCCATGCCTGAGCAAGAGATTCTCCAATCGCCGGAAGATCGCGATAAGTTGGATGGTTTGTACGAATGCATCATGTGTGGTTGTTGTTCAACCTCATGTCCTTCGTTCTGGTGGAACCCTGAGAAGTTCCACGGTCCACAAGCCTTGTTAAGCGCATGGCGCTTCTTGGCGGATAGTCGTGACCAAGCGACTGATGAGCGTTTGGATAAGCTTGAAGGCCCTTACAAGCTGTTCCGTTGTCACACCATCATGAACTGCGTTGAGGTTTGTCCAAAAGGCTTGAATCCAACGCAAGCGATCGGCAACATCAAGAATTTGATGTTGAAGAAAGCAATCTAAGTGGACAATGATATTGAGCGTCTCCGCTGGCAGTGCCGGCGGGGACTTTTAGAACTCGACTACCTCTTCGCTGATTATCTCGATCAGCAATATGCCAAGGCTTCCGCTGAAGAACAGGCGGCTTTTCGCGCTTTGCTTGATCAACAAGACCCTGATTTGCAGCATTGGTTGATAAATACCGATGAGCTACCACCTGAGCCAGAGATGGCTTCTCTCGTAAAGAAACTGAGACAACGTTAAATGTCGACTTATCGTATTGCGGTCATCCCGGGTGATGGCATCGGCACTGAGGTTATGCCTGAAGGTTTGCGTGCTTTAGAAGCGGTAGCTAATAAGTTTGACCTTACGCTGCAGTTTGATCACTTTGATTTCTCATCTTGGGATTACTATGAGCGTCACGGCAAGATGCTGCCAGATGATTGGAAAGCGCAAATTGGTGGTCACGATGCGATCTTCTTTGGCGCAGTTGGTTGGCCCGATAAAGTGCCTGACCATATTTCACTCTGGGGTTCTTTGCTTAAGTTTCGCCGTGAGTTCGATCAATATATTAATTTGCGTCCCGCGCGCTTGATGCCGGGTGTGCCTTCACCTTTGGCCAATCGTCAGCCGGGTGAGATCGATATGTGGATTGTGCGTGAAAACACTGAAGGTGAGTACTCATCGGTCGGTGGCAAGATGTACGAGGGCACTGAGCGCGAAATCGTTATGCAAGAGACGGTGATGAGTCGTCATGGTGTTGATCGTGTCTTACGTTATGCCTTTGAGTTAGCTAAAAAGACCAAACGTCAAAAGCTCACCTCGGCAACTAAATCAAATGGTATCTCAATCACCATGCCGTATTGGGATGAGCGCGTTGAAGCGATGGCGAAGGAGTACCCTGAGATCGAGGTGGACAAGTACCATATCGATATCCTGACAGCCCAGTTTGTAATGAATCCGGATCGTTTTGATGTGGTGGTCGCTTCTAATTTGTTTGGTGACATCCTCTCTGATTTGGCTCCTGCCTGTACGGGCACCATTGGTATTGCGCCATCGGCGAATATCAATCCGGATGGTACCTTCCCATCTTTATTTGAACCTGTGCATGGCTCAGCACCGGATATAGCGGGTAAGGGTATTGCTAACCCAATCGGTCAGGTGTGGTCGGGTGCGATGATGCTGGATCATCTTGGTCACGCAGATGCTGCAGCTTGCATGCTTCAGGCAATTGAAAAGGCCTTGGCTGATCCAGTAAGCCGTACTGCTGATTTGGGCGGTGAGGCAACTACTGCGCAATGTGGTCGTGCGATTGTTGACGCAATTAAGCTTGGTTAAGCCGCTTGCTTAAAACGGATTGGTTTTTCAGGTAGTGGGTAACCGAGCTCGCCCATCACGGATGCATATGCTGCCTGAGCTAGCGCTTTTCGATCTTGTGTTAATGGTTGGATATGTTCAGCAAATGACACTGTGACAAGCGTCTGTTCTCGCCGCATTAAAATCACCAGATTTTGAAGAAGACTTTGCTCGCCAATATAGGGGGCATCCATGTCAAGTTGCCCGTTAGCTTGCTCGTAGCGAAGGCCCACCGGTGCAATGGCTAATTTATTATCGATGCTAACAGCAAAGAGTCGCGCAAAGAACTGGCGAACATTCGTGCCATCGGTCGTGGTTCCTTCAGGAAAAAGTGTCAGTAAATTTCCTTGCTTTATAAAATCTCGAATAGAGAGGCTTAGCGCTGATGTTTCACCGCCGCCGCGTTTTATAAATAGAGTGCCTGCGCGGCTAGCTAGCCACCCAATGACAGGCCATTTCGCCACATCATCTTTAGATAAAAATCCTGTTTGCATAGTGGCGCCAAGTACCATGATATCTAACCAAGAGACATGATTTGAAACAACCAAACAAGGTGCCTCTGGAAGGGTGCCTTTGGTGGTCACTTTGACGTTCAGAATGCGCAATAAGCGCGCATGCCACCAGCGGGTAATCCGCTTATTGGTACGTGGGATACCATCATCAGCTTTTTGTAAGACAAAAGGGGTGATAAGAACACCTGCAATGATGTGCAGGATAACAAGGGTGCCTCTAAAGATAAGACGTAAATTAGTCATCACGCATTGCTTACACGGTCAAGGAAGTGGCGTGTGTAAGCGCTATCCATTTCATCAACTTTTACCAGTACAAAAAGGTCTGCGCAGTTGAAATCCGCATCGTAGTAGGCTTCACCACAAATACGTGCGCCAAGACGAAGATAGGCTTTAAGTAGTGGCGGTAAAGGCGCTGATAGAACGTCTTCGGCACCTTTAGGAATAGCAGGTAGATACACTTTAGGGGTTACGCGCCATTTTTCATCTGAGAAGGCGTGTTCACGAACACGTTTCATGATGGCTTGAGCTTGCATGCCACCATCTTGCATAGCAATGGAAGCGCAGCCAAAGAGGTAATCGATTTTAAATTGTGTAATAAAGTCAGCCAGCCCAGACCAAAGAACAGCAATAGCGGCACCTGCACGGTAGTTAGGATCAACGCAAGTTCGGCCTATCTCAACAACACGACCAGGTAGATCGTGAAGTTTGGTCATTTCGAACTCACATTCCGAGTAATAACCGCCAGCCTTCATGGCCTGTTTGTTGGTCAATAATCGTGTCGATGCAATGATAGCGCCTGTCTTACTGTCTTTAACTAGTAGGTGCTGGCAATAAGGATCAAAATGATCTTGATCTAGATTGCCCTCACCTTTGAGTTGTGCGCCCATTTCATCAGCAAAAACACGATAACGAAGTTCTTGAGAGGCGCGAATATCAGCTAGTGTGCTAGCTAGCTCAAAGTGCATCCGTTTTGGTTTTTCTTCGTGAAGGTGTGCTGGATTTAGCAATGCGCTCATAGCTGTCACTCATTCGATTGTTACGATTGAGTCATATTAATGAGCGAATGTGACAAAGCTTTGTCAGTTGAATGACAGTTTGATGACTTATGCGATACCGAGGGCGTGATCCACTCGTTGTCTTAATGCCTTGGGAGACTCTGAAATAAGTTCCGGTGGAACGCCAATCTTTTGTGTAAGTCGCTCATAATCCTCAAAGCCATAAGAGACTATAAAAGGATGCGTGCCAGTTTCAATGCTGGCTAAGAAATCTTTTTTTTCATCGCCACAGGCGTATGAGAGGGCCGGGTTAATATTAAATTTTTCCCTAACTAGGCGAAAGGCAGCCGTTTTACTCTTCTTTAAAGGAAGGTGAAGTAGAAAGTCAAAGCGGTCAGCATTTACACCATGTCGCTCAAGTAACAACTTAATGGTTTCTGTGGCATTTTTAGTAACATTTCGAGTGATCATGCCTACACGAACATGATCGTAATCGATGAGTGAATTGATCCAATCTGCCATACCCTCGTACATTGTGGCTTCTTGGCGATACACATCCGTTAACGTATCAATCAATTTTTCGCGCTTTGCTTTGCTTATTTGATTCGCAATGTTGGCCGGAAATTCTTTTATACCACCAATGTATTTGAAAAGATGGCGACGTTTTTGAAATCGTCCTAAGTCCCCAAGGTCAAGCTTATTGGCCCTAAAGGCTTTTTCCATTGCGCTGAATGCATCTATGGTTGTTCCATCCGCATCAAGGATAAGGAGCTTTTCTGATCTGTACATCGTAATAATCAAGAATTAAAAAAAGTGACCATAATCTTGTTATGTGACAGAAATGTGACTTGGTGAGTTACCGTTTTGTCATATTTCTGTTACGTGCCGCCATTACCTTTGTATTTTCAACATAAAGGATGGTTATGCGTATCTTAATGATTTCGGATGTTTTCTTTCCGCGCATCAATGGTGTTTCTACATCGATACAAACGTTTGTCGATGCCTTCCTTGAGATGGGGCATGAGGTGACATTGATTGCTCCTCATTATCCTGGGGTTGATCAAGAACCTTTCGATATTATCCGTATTCCCTCGCGTCAACTGCCGTTCGATCCTGAAGATCGACTGATGTCATTAAGAAAAATTAAAAAGCTAGTGCCTGGCTTGCGTCAACAAGATTTCGATATTGTCCATGTGCACACACCGTTTGTTGCGCATTATGCAGGCGTTTATTTAGGTAAAGCATTGGGTTTGAGAGTAGTGACAAGCTATCACACCTTTTTTGAAGCCTATTTTGAAAAGTATTTACCGCGGCTACCTAAACGACTTCTGCGTGCAATCGCACGTAAATTTTCTCGCAGTCAATGTAATGCAGTAGATGGTGTGATCTCTCCTTCACGCCAGATGAGTGACAAGCTGCGTGAGTATGGCGTAACGCAGCGCATTGATATTGTGCCAACTGGACTGCCGCCAATTTGTTTTGAGGCGAGAGATACTGCTGGTTTTAGAGCACGCTACAACATTCCTGATAACGCATTTTTATTGCTTTATGTCGGTCGTGTGGCATTTGAAAAAAATATCGGATTTCTTATCGAGATGTTTGAGCAGGTCGTTGCGGCTGCGCCGCACGCTCATTTCCTGGTAACAGGAGAAGGGCCTGCTCTTAAATCCCTAAAAAATCAAGCATCGGAAGCTGTATGTTCTCAACACATTCATTTTGCAGGCTATCTAGACCGTAGTACTCAATTGCTCACTTGTTATCAATCGAGTGATTGTTTTGTTTTTGCTTCCGAAACGGAAACGCAAGGTTTGGTATTGCTTGAAGCAATGGCATCTAGCCTTCCTGTTGTGTCAGTTGCCAGCATGGGTTCTAAGGATGTTTTAGTTGAGGGTGAAGGTTGCTACATAGCCGATTTAGATCATGAATCCTTTGCATCAAAGGTTGTCCTGCTGGCCAATCAACCTGAGAGAGCACAGTCTTTGTCTAAAAAAGGCCGCGCCTATGCTGAGGCTTGGAGCGCTAAAGCGAAGGCGAAAGAAATGCTTATTTTTTATCAAAATATTCTTAATGCTGATATTGAAGGTGAGTTGGCATGAAGCTGTTGCTCGCAACTGATGCATGGTTTCCGCAAATTAACGGTGTTGTCACAACTTTAAGCACCATGGTTAAAAAACTTGAGTCAATGGGGCATACGGTCGAGGTAATTTCTCATCAGGGTTATCCCACAATGGCTTTGCCGTCTTATGAAGAGATTCGTATTGCTTATCGTTTGCCAGGCATTGAGAAGCGTATCGATAGTTTTGCACCCGATGCCATTCATATTGCTACTGAAGGACCAATAGGGTTTAAGGTTAGGTCGTACTGCAATAAAAAAGGATTAACGTTTACAACGTCTTTTCATACCCGTTTTCCTGAATATATTCGGGAGCGTTTCCCAATACCATTGAGTTGGACCTACCCATTTGTAAGGCGTTTTCATAATCAGGCTGCCAAGACGTTGGTTCCTACTAAAACCATTCGCGATCAATTAGCGGAGCGTGGGTTTAATGATCTTGAAGTATGGGGAAGAGGTGTTGATACCTCGTTATTTAATCCGTTGCATCGAGGCCAACTTCGATTTGAAGGACCTGTCTACCTCAATGTAGGGCGTGTAGCACCTGAAAAAAATTTACCTGCTTTTTTAGAATTAGACCTGCCGGGTACCAAAATTGTTGTAGGCGATGGTCCATCTTTAGATGACTACAAACGGCGTTATCCAAATGTCCTTTTTCCCGGTGCGAAAAAGGGTATAGAGTTGGCAGAATATTACGCTGCAGCTGATGTCTTTGTTTTCCCGTCACTCACAGATACGTTTGGTTTAGTCATGCTTGAGGCGAATGCGTGTGGCGTCCCTGTTGCTGCCTTTCCTGTTCCGGGCCCAATTGATGTTGTCGAGCAGGGTGTCAATGGGTGTATGAACAATAATTTATCTACTGCTATATCTTCTGCAGTTATGTTGGATAGGGAGGCTTGCCGAGAGCACGCGTTAACAAAATCTTGGGATACAATCGCTATTCAGTTTTTGAACGCGCTCCATCCAGTCCACATTGAGCGTAAAAATATTGTCGAGGAAGCACAATGGGAAAGCCAGGCAACACAGGCCTAAAGCGCATCATAAAAGCGGGCGGTTACTCTTTTTTAGGTCTGAAAGCTGCATGGAAATATGAGTCGGCATTTCGCCAAGAGGTTTTGCTTGCAGCCGCTATGATTCCTGGCGCTGTCTGGCTTGGGCGCACAGCTGATGAAATTGGCTTATTGATTGGAACCGTTATGTTGGTTGTCATTGTTGAGCTACTTAATTCAGCAGTTGAGGCCGTTGTAGATCGTATAGGTGACGAGCCTCACAAATTGTCTGGACGCGCTAAAGATATGGGCTCAGCAGCAGTGTTTATCAGCTTATTATTGGTGCTCGTAATATGGGGTGCAATTGCTCTTGATAGGTTTGCGCCGGGTTTGATTTGAATGACAGGTGAGTCATTAAATTGTCATTAAACTGACTCAAAATAGTAGGCTTTATTGGGTAGAGTCTATGAAAGTCAAAAAACACCGCGCAATTTGGATTTCTGATGTTCACCTTGGTACGCGTGGCTGTAAAGCAGACTTTCTTCTCGACTTTTTAAAGCACAACGAAGCTGAGTACGTCTATTTACTTGGCGATATTATCGATGGATGGCGCTTAAAAAAAGGCTGGCACTGGCCACAAAAGCACAATGACGTCGTACAAAAATTGCTACGCAAAGCTCGAAAAGGTGCACAAGTTGTCTATGTGCCTGGTAACCATGATGAGTTTGCACGTGACTTCTTGGGCTTACAATTTGGTGGCATTGAGGTTAAGCAAGAAGCTGAACATGTCACGGCTGATGGTCGTCGGATGTTGATGCTACATGGTGACAAGTACGATGGTGTAATGGTGTATGCAAAATGGTTGGCTCATCTTGGCGATTGGGCCTATGAGTCACTTTTAGTTATTAATCATTACTTCAATATCCTTCGTCGTAAGATGGGTTATGACTACTGGTCATTATCTGCTTATTTAAAACACAAAGTTAAAAATGCCGTTAATTTTATTTCTGACTTTGAGAAGCTCGTCGCGGGTGCAGCAAAAAAAGACAATATGGAGATTGTGGTCTGCGGCCATATCCACAAAGCTGAGCTTCGATATGTCGATGATGTTTTGTACTGTAATACTGGTGACTGGGTTGAAAGTTGTACCGCTATGGTCGAAGACTCAGCTGGTCAACTCTCTATCATTCATTGGTCAGATAAACAGAAAACGCTTCTTTCAGAAGATGTGCTAATTAAAGAAACTTCAACTCAGCTTGCTGATGAAGATAAAGCTGTACTTGAACCTGTAAAAGGATAAGAAATGACTATTCGTGTAGGAATCAATGGTTTTGGTCGTATGGGGCGTTTAGGCCTTCGTGCGGGCTGGGATAACGACACCTATCAAATTGTACGAATTAATGAGATATCAACGGATGCCGTAGGTTCTGCGCATTTGCTCAAATTCGATTCAGTGCACGGTACTTGGAATCATTCAGTATCTGCATCTGGAGATGCCATTGATGTAGAAGGTCACCTAATTACACACACGTCTCATAAAGAAATCCATGAGACGGACTGGTCTGATTGCGACATCGTTTTAGAGGCAACCGGTAAACACCATAAAAAACCTGAGACACTACAGCATTATTTTGATCAAGGCGTTAAGAAGGTTATCGTCGCTGCACCGACAGAAGGTGCGCTAAATATCGTCTACGGTATTAACCATCATCTTTATTCACCTGCTGAGCATCACCTTGTCACTGCAGCATCCTGCACAACGAACTGTTTGGCTCCGGTGGTAAAGGTAATGCACGAAAAAGTGGGTATTAAGCATGGCAGCATGACTACTATCCATAACATCACCAATACACAGACCATTATCGACAAAGGCCATAAGGATCTTCGTCGTGCGCGCTCATGCGGCACCTCATTGATACCAACGACGACTGGCTCTGCAAAGGCAATCACGAAAATTTTCCCCGAGCTTGAGGGAAAGCTAAATGGCCATGCAGTTCGAGTGCCGCTCACCAATGCTTCACTGACAGACTTTGTGTTTGAAGCGGAGCGTCCGGTAACTGTTGAAGAGCTAAATGCGCTGTTTAAACAAGCGGCAGAAGGAGAGTTAGCGGGTATCTTGGGGTACGAAGAGCGACCTTTGGTGTCGATTGATTATCTGAACGATCCGAGATCATCGATTGTCGATGCTTTGTCGACTATGGTGATAAACGATACTCAAGTAAAGATTTATGCCTGGTATGACAACGAGTGGGGCTATATGAATCGGATGATGAACATCACCGATATGGTGGCATCGTCATTGGCTTAATCGTCATTAATGAGCTTTAACGAGTATCCCAGCTTCTTTAATGTGCCAATTTCCTGCTCAAGCTCGGCCTGATTGAGCGGGTGTCGATAAAGCCATCCGGCAGGAAAGTTAAGCTTTATCTTTTTATCTTTTACTTTGATTGAGATATTCGGTTTGGTGCCTGGGGTTCTACCCCTATGTAGAATAATCGCTATGCGTAAAAGTATGATTAGGCGAGTAACGATGAGTTGTCGTGATTTAGTAATTGACTCTAAGGTGCCAGTCTCAATTTTCTTGCGATGATTTCGAACAATCGTTGCAAGTTGCTCTTGTTGCTGACGTGTAAAGCCAGGCATTTCTGCATTAGCTAAGATATAGGCGCTGTGTTTATGGAATGCCGAATGAGTGAGGCTAATGCCAATTTCATGCGTTTTGGCTGCCCAGCTCAGTAGTTTATGGCTTAATGTCGATTCTAAATCCCATGTATTCTCAACTTGGGTGAGTAATCTAATTGCTGTTTTTTCTACAAGGCCAGCATATTCGCTGTCAACATTGAAGCGTTGTTGGAATGCTTCAATTGTTGCGTCTCTAATATCTTCATGATTCAAGCTACCAAGCATTTCATACAGCAGACCTTCGCGCAGAGCAAAAGGTGAAACGTGCATCTCTTGGATATCTAGCGCATTAAAGACAGCGGTTAATACTGCAACCCCTCCAACGAAAACGGGTTTTCGAGTATCCGATAGTCCCTCAAAGTCGAGTTTGCTAATTTCTTTCTTTTTGATGATGGCTTTGCGCAACTTTGCAAGGGCATCTGCGGTAATGGTTTCGACGCCCCAGCCTTGAGCTTCGATGACCTTAGCAATCGCTTTAATGGTTCCAGAGCTGCCAATAGCAATATCCCAAAATTGAGGCTTATATTTCTTTCGAACACCTCGAATTTCGAGAGCACCTCTTAGGATGGCTGAATCCATTTTACTTGCGGTGATCTTTCCATCATCAAACATGGCCATCGTCATTGTGACGCATCCCATGGATAGGCTATCTCGCATACCGGGCCGCTTATTTTTCCCCAATATGATTTCGGTACTTCCACCACCAATATCAACAACCAATCGATTATCGAATTCCGATTCAAGTCCGTGTGTCACGCCAAGGTAGACTAATCGTGCCTCTTCTGAGCCAGAGATAACCTCGATGTCATAGCCAAGTGCATTTATGGCCTGATGATAAAACTCACTGTCATCATCAATTTGGCGCATGGTATTTGTGCCGACAGCTCTTACACAATCTCTGGGTATGCCGCTGATGCGTTGTCTAAAGCGCTCTAAGCAATCTAGGGCGCGCTGTCCTACGATGGGGTCGAGTTGTTTATTTCTATCTATTCCTTCACCCAGTCTTACCGGCTCTCTAAGGCGATCAA
>OBAL01000101.1_pt1 | contig 13065 bp, 9 predicted proteins | sample 1516331 | NCBI WGS metagenome assembly OBAL01 (sample SAMEA3275603, study PRJEB22092) | marine metagenome | biome: ENVO:00000038, "LAGOON"; feature: ENVO:00002042, "SURFACE WATER"; material: ENVO:00002019, "BRACKISH WATER" | collected 2014-06-21T13:56:00+00 | depth 0 m
TGGTCTTTTCGCTACGCTTACGAGCAGCTTCAATCAACCAACGCATTGCCAACGCATTACGGCGCGCTGGACGAACTTCAACTGGAACCTGATAAGTCGCACCACCAACGCGGCGACCTTTTACCTCAACCAATGGGCGTACGTTTTCCAACGCAGTTTCCAACAGCTCCATTGGGTCAGCGCCACGCTTCTCTTGAGCCATGCCGAGTGCGCCATACAAAATGCGCTCTGCAACTGACTTCTTACCATCAACCATAACCATGTTGATGAACTTAGCGAGAACTAGCGATCCGAACTTAGGATCAGGCAAGATTTCACGCTTGGCGGCAACTCTTCTTCTTGGCATTTTTCTCTTCTCTCGTGTCTCGGCACACAGCCGGAGATACTAGTAAATAGTTAAATTGAAACGATTAGCCCTTAGGACGCTTCGCACCATACTTAGAACGACCCTGACGACGCTTATCAACACCCGAGGTATCCAACGCACCACGTACAACGTGGTAACGAACACCTGGTAAGTCCTTAACACGACCACCACGGATCAAAACAACGCTGTGCTCTTGAAGGTTGTGGCCTTCACCACCGATGTATGAAGAAACTTCAAAACCGTTGGTCAAACGAACACGCGCTACTTTACGTAGTGCAGAGTTAGGCTTTTTAGGGGTTGTGGTGTACACACGAGTACATACGCCACGCTTTTGTGGGCATGCTTCCAACGCCGGCACATTGCTCTTTTCAGGCTTACGCTGACGTGGCTTGCGTACTAATTGGTTAATTGTCGCCATGTACTTATTTCCGTTATCGACCCATTTTCGGGCCATAGTTAATTTGAGCAGTGCGAAAATCCGCGAAAACCCAAATTTTATTAATCTTTACGCGAACTTAGCTCGCAGAAAAAACAGGTCGACGTAGGTCGACCCGTTCAAAAGAGGGCGAATTCTATGCTTCGGCCAGCTGACTGTCAACAACCAACTGGCCTAGCAGGGAAAATTACTCGTCGTCAGAGGTATTCAATGCCGCTGCGATTGCCTCTTCCACTTCCGCGGTAGCCATCTCAACAGGACCATCAACCTCGATCCAACGCTGTTCTTTACGTTCCTTGTGGTACGCCATACCGGTACCCGCAGGGATCAAACGACCCACGATGACGTTTTCCTTCAAGCCATTCAGGGTATCTTTCGAGCCGCGAACTGCTGCCTCGGTCAATACACGCGTGGTTTCTTGGAAAGATGCCGCCGAAATGAACGACTCGGTCGCCAACGATGCCTTGGTAATACCCAGCAACATAGGTTCCCACTGAGCGGTGTGCTTGTTCTCTTCGGTCGCTTTTTCATTCGCTTCCAGAACGCGTGCACGCTCAGCAGTCTCACCACGCAAGAAGGTCGTCTCACCACCGTTGGTGATCTCAACCTTACGCAACATCTGACGGATGATGACCTCAATGTGCTTATCGTTGATGCCTACACCTTGCAGACGGTAAACGTCTTGGATCTCTTTAACCAAGTATTCCGCCAAATCGGTAACACCACGCAAACGCAGGATGTCATGTGGGCTCAACTCGCCATCGGCGATCACTTCACCACGCTCTACGTGTTCACCTTCGAACACGTTAACGTGACGCCACTTAGGAATCAGCAATTCGTTCTGCTCACCTTCAGAGTTGGTGATGATCAGACGCTGCTTACCTTTGGTGTCTTTACCGAAGCTAACCGTACCGGTCTCTTCTGCCAAAATCGCAGGCTCTTTTGGCTTACGCGCTTCGAACAAGTCCGCAACGCGAGGTAGACCACCGGTGATGTCACGGGTCTTAGAGGATTCTTGAGGGATACGTGCCAGTACGTCACCAACATTTACATCTGCACCGTCCGTTACGTTAACTAACGCACCGCCTGGCAAGAAGTAGTTCGCTGGCAAGTTCGTGCCCGCGATATTGACGTCGTTGCCCTTTGCATCAACCAACTTAATCATTGGACGCAAGTCTTTACCTGCGCTTGGACGTTGCTTCGCATCGATGACTACGATTGAAGACAAACCAGTGATGTCATCGGTTTGCTTCTGAACAGTCACGCCTTCAATGAAGTCGATGAAGCGCAAAGTACCCGCCATCTCAGTGATGATTGGGTGAGTGTGTGGATCCCAGTTAGCCACAACTTGGCCACCGTTCGCCGCATCACCGTCACGTACTTGCAGTTCCGCACCGTATGGCAACTTGTAACGCTCACGCTCACGGCCGATGTCATCCACGATGATCACCTCACCAGAACGCGATACCGCAACCAACTTGCCCGCTGCGTTTTCGATTGTTTTGATGTTAAACAGTTTTACAGTACCTGAGTTCTTAGGCTCGATGCTATTAACGGCTGCCGCACGCGATGCCGCACCACCAATGTGGAAGGTACGCATGGTCAACTGAGTACCAGGCTCACCGATTGACTGCGCTGCGATAACACCAACAGCCTCGCCTTTGTTCACCTGATGGCCACGTGCCAGATCACGGCCGTAACACTTAGAACAGATACCTTGACGTGTTGCACAAGTGATTGCAGAACGTACGATCACTTGGTCAACGCCAGCTGCTTCCAACTCATCAACAGTGCTTTCATCAAGCAATACGCCTGCTTCAACAACCACTTCATCTGAGTTAGGTGCAGTCACTGCCTGTGCAGTTACACGACCCAAGATACGCTCACGCAATGGCTCAACAACGTCACCACCCTCGATGATTGGCTGCATCAACAAGCCTTCTTCGGTACCACAATCGTCTTCAGTGATAACCAAGTCTTGTGCAACGTCAACCAAACGACGGGTCAAGTAACCAGAGTTTGCGGTCTTCAATGCGGTATCCGCCAAACCTTTACGCGCACCGTGAGTTGAAATGAAGTACTGAAGTACGTTCAAACCTTCACGGAAGTTCGCGGTGATTGGCGTTTCGATGATTGAGCCGTCTGGCTTCGCCATCAAACCACGCATACCTGCTAGCTGACGAATCTGAGCGGCACTACCACGAGCACCTGAGTCAGCCATCATATAAATAGAGTTGAAAGAGTCTTGCTCTTCTTTCTCGCCGTCTTTGTTAACGACTTCCTCTTTACCCAACTTCTCCATCATTGCGCGAGCAATTTGGTCGTTGGTGTGAGACCAGATATCGACAACCTTGTTGTAACGCTCACCATTGGTTACAAGACCTGATGAGTATTGGTTCTGAATATCTTTAACTTCTTTTTCTGCTGCCGCGAGAATCTTCGCTTTTGCCTCTGGGATAACCATGTCATCCAAGCCGATTGATGCACCCGCTTTCGCTGCTTGAGAGAAACCTAAGTACATCAATTGATCAGCAAATACGACGGTCTTCTTCAGACCCAATTGACGGTAGCTCGCATTAACCAACTGAGAGATCGCCTTCTTCTTCATTGGTTGGTTAACCAATTCAAATGGCAAGCCCTTAGGAATAATGCTCCACAAGATCGCACGACCTACAGTGGTATCAACCACAGAGGTTTGCTCGATCTGCTCTTTATTTTCGTCGGTCACAACCTGAGTCAAACGCACCTTAACGCGCGCATGCAGATCCGCCATCCCAGTCTCATAAGCACGTGACGCTTCGGTCACGCTTGAGAACGCCATGCCTTCACCTTTTGCGTTAACGCGATCACGAGTCATGTAGTACAAACCCAAGACAACGTCTTGCGAAGGAACGATGACAGGGTCACCGTTTGCAGGTGACAACACGTTGTTTGACGCCATCATCAAAGTACGCGCTTCTAGCTGTGCTTCGATTGATAGTGGAACGTGAACCGCCATCTGGTCACCGTCGAAGTCCGCGTTGAACGCAGTACAAACGAGTGGGTGCAAGTTGATTGCTTTACCTTCAACCAACACAGGCTCAAACGCTTGGATACCCAAACGGTGAAGTGTTGGTGCACGGTTCAACATAACTGGGTGCTCGCGGATAACCTCTTCCAAGATATCCCACACCTCAGGTGAACCACGATCAACCAGCTTCTTAGCTGCCTTAATAGTGGTCGCTAAGCCACGGAACTGCAGCTTAGAGAAGATGAATGGCTTAAATAGCTCAAGCGCCATCTTCTTTGGCAGACCACACTGATGCAATTTCAGCGTAGGGCCAACAACGATTACTGAACGACCTGAGTAGTCAACACGCTTACCGAGCAAGTTCTGACGGAAGCGACCTTGCTTACCCTTGATCATGTCAGCCAGTGACTTCAGTGGGCGCTTGTTGGTACCTGTGATCGCACGACCGCGACGACCGTTATCCAATAAGGCATCAACAGACTCCTGCAACATACGCTTTTCGTTACGTACGATGATGTCTGGTGCTGATAGATCCAACAAACGCTTCAAACGGTTGTTACGGTTAATCACGCGACGGTACAAATCGTTCAAGTCAGAGGTCGCAAAACGACCGCCATCCAATGGAACAAGCGGACGTAACTCTGGTGGCAATACTGGCAATACAGTCAGGATCATCCACTCAGGACGGTTACCCGAAGCATCTAATGACTCAAGCAACTTAAGACGCTTAGCGATCTTTTTGATCTTGGTCTCAGAGTTGGTGTTTTGGATGTCTTCACGCATACGCTCGATTTCTTTCGGCATATCCAAGGTGCGTAGCAATTCGTAAACCGCTTCTGCACCCATGCGTGCGTCAAACTCGTCACCGTTCTCTTCGATAGCTTCAAGATACTGATCGTCGTTCAATAACTGGAAACGCTCCAAAGGCGTCATACCAGGGTCAACAACCACATAGCTTTCGAAATACAACACGCGCTCGATATCGCGCAATGTCATATCCAACAACAAACCGATACGTGATGGAAGTGATTTCAAGAACCAGATGTGTGCCACTGGCGATGCCAATTCGATGTGCGCCATACGCTCACGACGAACCTTCGCCAAAGTAACTTCAACACCACACTTCTCACACACAACACCACGGTGCTTCAAACGCTTGTACTTACCACACAAACATTCGTAGTCACTGACTGGGCCAAAGATCTTGGCGCAGAACAAACCTTCACGCTCAGGCTTGAAGGTGCGGTAGTTGATAGTCTCAGGCTTCTTAACTTCACCAAAAGACCATGAACGGATCATGTCTGGAGATGAAAGGCCAATGCGGATTGAATCAAATTCCTCGACCTGACCCTGTTGCTTCAGAATCTTCAATAGATCTTTCATTAGTCTTGCTCCAGCTCAATGTTGATGCCCAAGGAACGAATCTCCTTGACCAATACGTTGAATGATTCAGGCATGCCTGCTTCCATACGGTGATCGCCGTCAACAATGTTCTTGTACATACGGGTACGACCATTTACGTCGTCCGACTTAACCGTCAGCATTTCCTGCAAGGTGTAAGCCGCGCCGTATGCCTCAAGTGCCCACACTTCCATCTCACCGAAGCGCTGACCACCAAACTGAGCTTTACCACCCAGAGGCTGTTGCGTAACCAAACTATATGGACCAGTTGAACGTGCGTGCATCTTGTCATCAACCAAGTGGTTCAACTTGATCATGTACATGTAACCGACGGTTACTCGACGCTCGAATGCATCACCGGTACGACCGTCGTACAACTGACATTGACCGTCTGCATCTGCACCTGCCAAGTCCAACATGTAACGAATTTCGTCTTCATGCGCACCGTCGAATACTGGGGTTGCCATTGGCACACCGCCACGCAGGTTATTCGCCATTTCGAACAACTCTTCGTCAGTGAATGACTTCAGGTCTTCTTGCTTACCACTGTTGTTGTAAACCTTATCCAAGAAGTCACGCATGTCTTTTGCTTTTGCTTGGTCATCTAACATCTGACCAATGCGCTCACCGATACCTTTCGCCGCGAAACCTAAGTGAGTTTCGAGAACCTGACCGATGTTCATACGAGAAGGTACACCCAGTGGGTTCAATACGATTTGAACTGGACGACCATTTTCGTCGAATGGCATATCTTCTACAGGCACGATACGAGAGATAACACCCTTGTTACCGTGACGACCCGCCATCTTGTCACCCGGTTGGATACGACGCTTAACCGCAACGTAAACCTTCACCATCTTCAAGACGCCAGGCGCTAAGTCATCACCTGCGGTGAGCTTGCGCTTCTTCTCTTCGTAACGAGTACGGAATTCAGAACGTAGATCTTCTACCTGCTTCGCAATCGCTTCGAGTTGTGATGCCGCTTCTTCGTTCTTCAAACGAATCTTTAGCCACTCATCACGCTTAGTTTCGTCAAGCTGACCTTTGGTGACTTTAGAGCCATCAACCATCTGCTTACCGAGCAACATAGTTTCAACACGCGCAAAGGTGTCTTCTTCCATGATGCGCAACTGATCATCAAGGTCTTTACGAACACTTGCCAATTCAGCTTCTTCGATCTGCATCGCACGTGCATCTTTCTCAACACCATCACGGGTGAAGACACGTACGTCGATAACCGTACCAGCCGTCTTAGTTGAAACGCGGGTCGAAGTATCTTTAACGTCAGACGCTTTCTCACCGAAGATTGCACGGAGCAGTTTTTCTTCAGGAGTCAGCTGAGTTTCACCCTTAGGGGTTACTTTACCGACCAAGATGTCGCCTTCGTTAACTTCCGCGCCAACGTAAACGATGCCTGACTCATCAAGCTTCGCGAGAGCAGCTTCACCTACGTTTGGAATATCGCCAGTGATCTCTTCAGGTCCTAGCTTGGTGTCACGCGCCATACACACAATTTCTTCAACGTGGATGGTGGTGAAACGATCTTCTTTTACCACTTCTTCAGACACCAAGATCGAGTCTTCGAAGTTGTAACCATTCCAAGGCATGAACGCGATACGCATGTTCTGACCCAGCGCCAATTCACCCATGTCGGTTGAAGGGCCGTCAGCCATTACGTCGCCACGTGACACCGTATTGCCAACGTGAACCAATGGACGCTGGTTAATACAGGTGTTTTGGTTAGAACGGGTGTACTTAGTCAGGTTGTAGATATCCACACCTGGCTCGCCCGCTTTGGTCTCATCATCATTAACACGAACAACGATACGTGCCGCGTCAACTGACTCGATAACACCGCCACGCTTAGCAACAACGGTAACACCCGAGTCGACAGCAACGGTACGCTCCATACCAGTACCAACCAGTGGCTTTTCAGCGCGCAATGTTGGGACCGCTTGACGTTGCATGTTTGCACCCATCAATGCACGGTTCGCGTCGTCGTGCTCCAAGAATGGAATGATTGACGCCGCTACAGATACGATCTGCTTTGGAGAGACGTCCATATACTCAATCGCATCTGGCGTAGACAAGGTGAATTCATTCTGGTGACGACATGAGATCAAGTCATCAACAAACTTACCTTTACCATCTAGGTTTGCGTTCGCCTGAGCGATCACGTAGCGACCTTCTTCGATCGCTGACAAGTAATCGACTTGATCGGTTACTTTGCCGTTTTCAACTTTTACGTATGGGGTTTCCAAGAAGCCGTACTTGTTAGTACGTGCATAAACCGCCAATGAGTTGATCAAACCAATGTTTGGACCTTCAGGCGTTTCGATAGGACATACACGACCGTAGTGTGTTGGGTGTACGTCACGAACCTCGAAGCCTGCACGCTCACGTGCCAAGCCGCCTGGGCCTAATGCAGAAACACGACGCTTGTGCGTGACTTCTGATAATGGGTTGTTTTGGTCCATGAACTGCGAAAGTTGTGATGAACCAAAGAACTCTTTGATTGCAGCCGAAACAGGCTTCGCGTTGATCATCTCTTGCGGCATCAAGCCTTCAGCTTCCGCCAAAGTCAGACGCTCTTTAACCGCACGCTCAACACGAACGAGACCAACACGGAATTGATTTTCCGCCATCTCACCGACGCAACGTACGCGACGGTTGCCTAAGTGGTCGATATCGTCGACAACACCGTTACCATCTCGGATCGCAACCAAGGTCTTCATCACTTCAAGGATGTCAGACGCTTCGCCGTAGGTCTTCACCGCCGCAACTGACTCTTCGTCATCACGCGCAGAGAAGTATTTGTGGTCATACAAGATGCCCGCGCCTTCAGCTTCTTCACGGCCAAGACGACGGTTGAACTTCATACGACCTACCGCAGACAGATCATAACGATCGTCAGTGAAGAACAAGTTATGGAACAAGTTCTGCGCAGCATCTTTTGTTGGTGGCTCACCAGGACGCATCATGCGATAGATCTCAACCATCGCCTCAAGCGCGTTAGAGGTTGGGTCAGTACGCAAGGTGTCAGAGATATAAGGACCGTGATCCAAGTCGTTAGTGAACAGAGTACGAATCTCTTTCACGCCCTTCTCGAACAAGGTGTTCATCAACTCTTCAGTGATCTCGTCGTTTGCGTTAGCAATCAACTCACCGGTATCAGTATCAACAATGTTGTGAGCCAAGGTCTTACCAATGAGGTACTCCTTGTCGACATCCAACTTATCAATGCCAGCCGCTTCCAAATCACGGATGTGCTTAGCCGTAATGCGCTTACCTTCTTCAACAAGCACTTTACGACCCGACTTGATCGCAAAGGCGGCAGTCTCACCACGTAAACGTGAAGGTACGAGCGCTAACTGCAAACCATCTTTCTGGAAGGTAAAGGTGTCGTTCTCGAAGAAGACATCCAAGATCTCTTCAGTCTCGTAACCCAAAGCACGCAACAAGATCGTTGCAGGCAGCTTACGACGACGGTCGATACGAACGAAAACTTGGTCTTTAGGGTCAAACTCGAAGTCCAACCAAGAACCACGGTAAGGAATCACGCGTGCTGAGAACAGCAACTTACCAGAAGAGTGTGTCTTACCTTTATCGTGATCGAAGAACACGCCAGGTGAACGGTGCAACTGAGAAACGATAACGCGCTCAGTACCATTAATGATGAAGGTGCCGTTATCAGTCATGAGCGGCAATTCACCCATGTAGATCTCTTGGTCCTTCACTTCTTTGATTGACTTAGAGCCTGCTGGCGCATCGCGATCGTAGATGACCAAGCGAACCATCACGCGCAAAGGCGCTGCAAAGGTTGCGCCGCGCAACTGGCACTCACGCTCATCGAAGGTTGGCTCGCCTAAGCGGTAGCTCACATACTCCAATGCCGCACTGCCAGAGTAACTGACAATTGGGAACACTGACTGGAACGCAGCATGCAGACCGTTGTTAATACGATCAGCAATAGGCGTATCAGCCTGCAGGAATGCACGGTAAGACTCAATTTGAGTCGCCAGCAAGAATGGCACTTCTAGAATGCTCGAACGCTTGCCGAAGTCTTTACGAATACGCTTCTTCTCGGTGAACGAATAAGCCATGTTCGCCTTCCCTCATCTTCTTCGCTAAATGATGCAGCTTCTTTTGGAAGCTACCCAAATCTGATTTCTCAGACCTGTTGTGTATGGAAATTTTCAAGCAAATCGCTCAGTGCGATCTCCTTGAAAACATCCAATCCCGCAGAAACGGGAAAAGGCCGACGGTCAAAAGACCGCCAGCCTGATCGTCAGATGACGCTTATAAAACCCAAGGATTACTTGAGCTCTACTGATGCGCCAGCTTCTTCTAGCTGTTTCTTAGCTTCTTCTGCGTCTTCTTTAGATACGCCTTCCTTAACGGTAGTCGGTGCACCTTCAACTGCGTCCTTAGCTTCTTTCAAGCCAAGACCAGTGATACCGCGAACAGCTTTGATAACTGCAACTTTGTTAGCGCCAGCGCCAGTCAAGACTACGTCAAACTCAGTCTTTTCTTCTGCTGCTGCGCCTGCATCACCAGCGCCTGGTGCTGCTACTGCAACTGCTGCTGCCGCGCTTACACCAAACTTCTCTTCCATTGCTTCGATCAACTCAACAACATCCATTACAGACATGTTCGCAATCGCTTCTAAGATATCTTCTTTAGACATCGTGTCACTCCAAAAAATAAAAATTAAAAAAACAAAAAGGGATTACCAAAGGCCGCCTTCTTAGGCTTCCTTCGCGTCGCGAATTGCTGCAACAGTGCGGACCAACTTGCCTGGTACTTCGTTCAGAGTCTGTGCCAACTTGGTGATCGGTGCTTGCATCACCGACATCAACATTGAAACAGCCTGATCGTAAGTAGGCATCTTCGCGAGTACGTCGAGTTGAGATGCATCCAACTTCTTACCACCGATGGCAAGCATGGTTACTTTCAACTTGTCGTGACCCTTTGCAAAGTCCTTGATCACACGGCCAGCAGCACCTGGATCTTCCTGAGAGAACGCAAGGATCAGAGGACCAGTAAGGCCGTCTGCGATACATTCAAACTCAGTTCCTTCAACCGCACGCTTCGCTAGAGTGTTCTTGACCACACGCAAGTAAACGCCTTGATTACGTGCATTCACACGCAACTCAGTGAGTTCACCTACTGTTAAGCCACGATACTCAGCTGCAACTGCAGAGAAAGCACCATTTGCTACTTCAGCAACTTCGGCGACGATGGCTTGTTTTTGCTCGAAATTGAGTGCCAAAGTCGTCACCTCCCATAACGCGGGAATTTCTTCCCGTTAAACACCTGAGAACTTTCGTTCCCGTTAAACAATCAACAACACCTGTTGTTAACTGGTCGGTGCACCGCTAGCGGAGTATTCCGTTTCGCGGAGCGCCTATCTGCGTAGGAAATTAAGCCCGAGGGCACCTACGGTCTTTGATAGCGAGGACCGAAGTCCGCGCCCACAAAGTTCATATTGAGAGCTTGCGCTCTCGAATTCTTAGGCCAGCTTCAGAGAAGCTTGGTCTACAGTCAGACCTGGACCCATAGTTGAAGACACAGTGATCTTCTTCAGGTACACGCCTTTCGCTGAGCTAGGCTTCAGCTTTTTCAACTCGTTCAACAACGCTTCCAAATTCTCAGTCAACGCTGCTGGCTCAAAACCAACTTTGCCGATTGATGCATGAACGATGCCTGACTTATCAGTACGGAAACGTGCTTGGCCTGACTTAGCGTTAGATACCGCAGTCGCCACATCAGCAGTCACGGTGCCAACCTTAGGGTTAGGCATCAAACCACGTGGACCAAGGATGGTACCGAGCGCACCAACAACACGCATTGCATCTGGAGACGCGATAACCACGTCGAAATCCATCATGCCTTTCTTCACGTCATCGGCCAGGTCTTCCATACCAACGATGTCTGCACCTGCAGCCTTAGCCGCTTCAGCGTTTTCACCCTGAGTGAACACTGCAACACGTACGTCTTTACCGGTACCTGCAGGAAGAATCGCAGAACCACGAACTACCTGATCAGATTTACGAGGATCAACGCCCAAGTTAATAGATACGTCAACGCTCTCTTTGAACTTAGTTGTAGACAGCTCATTCAACAATGCGAATGCGTCAGCAACGCCGTATTGCTTGCCTTCTTCAACTTTCTCGTTAATTGCCTTTTGGCGCTTAGATAGCTTAGCCATTACTCAACACCCTCAACATTCAAACCCATGCTGCGCGCAGTACCCGCAATAGTGCGTACCGCTGCGTCTATATCCGCTGCAGTCAAATCAGCATCTTTGGTCTTAGCAATTTCTTCGAGCTGTGCACGCGTCACAGTACCGACCTTTTCAGTATTAGGACGGCCAGAACCGCTCTTAAGACCGGCAGCCTTCTTCAAAAGGATTGCAGCTGGCGTTGTTTTGGTAACAAAAGTAAAAGACTTGTCGTTGTAAACAGTGATAACCACTGGTACAGGAAGATCTTTTTCTACATCCTGAGTTTGCGCGTTAAACGCCTTACAGAACTCCATGATGTTCACGCCGTGCTGACCCAAAGCAGGACCAACAGGAGGTGAAGGGTTAGCCGACTGAGCCGGCACCTGAAGCTTAATATAAGCGTCGATTTTCTTTGCCATAAAGCACCTCTGTTTGGGTAATAGCGATCAGGACTTTCACCTGACCTCCCCGGTTTATGTGCCGCCTAAGCGACACGAAAAATTAGGTTTTCTCGACCTGACCAAATTCCAGATCGACAGGGGTAGAGCGACCGAAGATCGAAACAGACACCTTCAGGCGACTCTTTTCGTAATCCACTTCTTCTACCGAGCCATTGAAGTCGTTGAACGGACCATCGGTCACGCGGACAATTTCGCCCGGCTCGAACAACACCTTTGGCTTTGGCTTATCAACACCGTCTTGCATACGATTCAAGATCTGGTCAGCTTCACGATCAGTGATCGGCGCTGGACGGTCACCTGTACCGCCGATAAAGCCCATAACCTTTGGCACATCTTTCACCAAGTGCCATGCCTCGTCGGTCATATCCATCTGAACCAAGACATAGCCAGGGAAGAATTTACGCTCGCTGCGACGCTGCGTACCACCGCGCATCTCAACTACTTCTTCCGTTGGCACCAAAATGTCACCAAAGAATTCTTGTACTCCCGCGCGCTCGATACGCTCTTCAAGCGAACGTTTTACCGTTGCCTCAAAGCCCGAATACGCGTGCACTACATACCAGCGTTTAGACATGATTAACCCTGCCCTGTTGCATAACGAACCAACATGAACAGCAACGAATCAACTGCCCACAAGAAAAGCGCCGTTAACAACACCGCAATGCCAATAATCAGCAATGTTTGCAAAGTCTCTTGGCGCGTAGGCCAAACAACCTTACGGACCTCAGTACGCGCATCGGTGCTAAAGCGCCAAATTGCACGACCCTTATTGGTCTGAACTGCAACAAATACAGCAGCAGCAACCACAGCTAACAATCCCAACAAGCGGATATAGGTTGGCTGTGCTTCAAAGTAGTAAAAGCCATAGATACCACCAGCCAACATCGCGAACGAGAGTGCGAGTTTGACGGTATCCAATGGCGATGACGCTTCGTTGCTTACTTCTGTACTCATTTATCTGCCGAAAGTGGCAGGCCAAGAGGGACTCGAACCCCCGACCTGCGGTTTTGGAAACCGCTGCTCTACCAATTGAGCTATTGGCCTAGAAAACACGAACGAGCCAACCCCTTTTGAGGGCGGCTCGTCGACCTTTTTTGTACCTATCGATTACTCAATAATCTTGGCAACCACACCGGCGCCAACGGTACGACCACCTTCACGGAT
>OBAL01000103.1_pt1 | contig 13060 bp, 16 predicted proteins | sample 1516331 | NCBI WGS metagenome assembly OBAL01 (sample SAMEA3275603, study PRJEB22092) | marine metagenome | biome: ENVO:00000038, "LAGOON"; feature: ENVO:00002042, "SURFACE WATER"; material: ENVO:00002019, "BRACKISH WATER" | collected 2014-06-21T13:56:00+00 | depth 0 m
ACCAACACGTCGATGCGAGGGAGACTTTCGATCAGTTGGCACAGTGATTGACGAGATTGAGCGTCAAACAGATCACATACAGCGGTCTCTGCTGATCCACCGTCATCAGTAATGCGCTTCTTCACATCATTCAAGACGTCTTCCCGACGTGCAACGAGAACGACATGCGCGCCCTCTTTCGCCAATTGAAGCGCTGTTGCTTCACCGAGTCCTTGAGAGGCGCCCATAACAACCGCAGTACGCCCTTTTAATCCTAAATCCACATGCAATCCTTATTGTTGGTATGTATCCAATACGTACTCAGCGAATGCAAAGCTTGCTGTAAACGCCGGACTGATCGCGTTCAGGATATGAATCGCTCGGTCATCCGGCACAACGACAAAATCATTCACCAAGTGTTGTGTCTTTGAATCAAATATTTGCGAACGAATACCAACTTTTGCAAGGCTACGCTCAAGATTCTGCGGCTCCACACCTGTGATAATTTTCGATAACTCGTCGCAAACGCAGTCGAGGCGCATCAGTTTCATTTCACGTATCGAGAGTGTCCGAAGGCCGTTGGTATTATTTAAAAATTTCCATAGAAGTGAAGCGCTTAGCGAAAGCCCATCGCGCAACGTGACACCTTGGAGACCCAGGTAATTCTCCCGTCCAATCACTGGTGTGGAACTGGGCCCAAAGTAGACATCACCCATCTGATTATGCGCGGTGTGCACACCCAAAAAAGGGAGATTCAAATCAGGAACCGGATAGACCAAACGCCGCATCGCGAATTCTGGATCTTTGTGTTTCCAATACTTCCCCTTAAAAGGCTGGAAACTGTATTGCGTTTCCAAACCGGCTCGCGCTGCCACCTGATCTGCAAACAGTCCGGCTGCATTAATGACAGTGCCCGCTTCAAACGTACCCATCAATGTTTGTACGGTGCCTCGGCGAGAACCAATGGCCATCGCTTGCGTGCCGTAATGAATTGTTCCGCCGGCTGAAACCACATCCTTACGGACACGTTCGGCAACTTCTTTCGGATTCACAACCGAAGTGATCGGGATATAAAGTGCTTGATCGAACTGAGGGTTCACTCGCGGTTCAAGCTCAAGAGCCTCCTGCCCTGTCACTTTATGTATTTCCACACCGTTAGCCAAACCACGGTTCAACAACACATCCATAGAATCTAAAGATGATTCAGTTGGTGGCACCAGTAGCTTTCCGCAACGATCATTCCATAACCGATGCGCTTCAACATATTCGAGCATTTTCTGAGAGCCAGACACACACAGCTTGGCTCGCAAACTACCTTCTGCGTAATAAATACCGGAATGAACGACGCCTGAGTTACGCCCCGTTCCATGTGCGACTGAGGTTGCTTCTTTTTCAAGAACCACCACCTTTGCTTTTGGATGCCTTAGGAGCCACTCGCGGGCTAGAGTCAACCCAATGATCCCGCCACCGATAATCAAACAATCACACGTCTTCATATCAGACTCATCCAATTCATTCTTTCAGCAAACCACAAAACCAAAGGTACCGTTGCGATAGCGAGTACCGTTTGAATCGCGACAATTCCAGCCATGAGCGGTGCATCTCCACCCAACTGTCGCGCTAATATGAAACTTGATGGTGCCGTTGAAACACACATCAATAGCAGACCAACTAAGAGCCAGTCTCCTGTGAGTCCAACGAGTGCTGCGAACGAAAAAAATAGAAGTGGCTTGATCAATAACTGAGTCACGACGGAAAAAGACGCTAGACCAATTCCAGCTCGAACTGCACGCCATTGCAATCCGGCACCCAAACAAAGAACTCCCATTGGGAGTGCTGCCTGTCCTACGAGCGCCATCCCTGATATCGGAAACCCAGACGGCACGCCCAGTGCACGTCCAACACCGCCAAGAATACACGCGAGGATTAATGGGTTTCTAGCGAGCTCCTTCAACACATGACCGACAGCAAATCCTGGACGATTCGCCGTCATTACCGAAACACACGCGATATTGATGACGACGATAATTGTCGCAGCTGAAATCCCGAGATGGGGTAATAAGTCCGGACGCAGCCCGGCCATCAAAGCCAGAGAGATAAATGTATTAAAGCGAATGACGCCCTGATAAACCGACGTGAACGATGCATAGTTTGATCCGAAAAGCCGAGCCCACCAGCCGACCAATAAGAAAAGAGTGAGTAATCCCAACACTCCATATAAAGACCCAAGTAGTGATCCCCAAGGAATCGCAATTTCCGGAGCTTGGATAATCACCGCCACTAGCAGACTTGGCATGAGTACCCAATATGAGATCTTCTCAAGACCACGCCAAACGACATCATCAATGCCCGCATAGCGTTTTAATCCAAAGCCTAAAGCAAGAATCCAAGCAATCGGAAGCACGGCATCTGCAATCAAGCCGACCATTTAGTTCGCAACCCCTTTCCGGGTTGACTGGTGCATCCGATAGGTAAACAGACCAATCAGTGCTGTGAGAAGAATCGCACCACCAATAAAATCATTTTCGCGAGGAGCTTCAGAGACCAAAAACCACACAATGACTGGACCAATCAGAGTTTCCAATAACAGATAAAGACCAACTTCAGGTGCTGGTAAATACTTGGGTGCAATCGTAATCAGCGCGAAGGACACGGGCACCGTGAAGCAGGCATTAAACAGTACGAGCCACAACGTGCCTTCAGGAATTGCTACCGAAGGCACCACGAACCAGAGTGCAATCGCCACCAGTAAACTTGCTGCACCATAAATCGGCCAAATCGTGTCACCGGGATGATGTCGAGTGAGACTGATACCAAGACCTGTCAGACCAGGCACCATCAACGCTGCAAGCCATCCTTCGACCGGGGTGTCCATCGGAATTGCTGAGCCGGCAATTGATGCGCCCACAATCGCCAAGGCGATCGCAAGCCACAAAGCAACATCCGTTTGTTCACGGAACATGACCCAGCTCGCAACAGCTGACGCGAGAGGTGTCATCGAAACGAAAACGAGCATTGTTGGGGCGCCGAGATAGGCAACACCAAACACAAACGCCATCGATGATGTGCCAAACGATAGCAGAATACCGAGCGACAACCAACTCGGCGTACTCAGTTTAACAACGAATTCTCGTGGCGAGCGGATGAGCGCAAAGCACCAAATCACCGCGCAAATTCCCAAACCTCTCCAAAAGGAAATCACATAAGGATCGCCATCGATTAGGCGCAAAACACCGGAATCAGGTGATAACACCAAAACCCCAATGATCATTAACAGTGTGCCGTACGCATATGTCGATAGTGTTTTCATGGAATTAAAATCAATCCTGCTGCTGCAGTGAGAGCTACCGCTGTAAATCGCGACAGCCATTTCGAACTCTCACCGTCTTCGAGTGTGGTTTGCAACCATCGCCCTCCGAAAGCGTACAGTCCGATCGCTGCCACCTCGATGAGTAAAAATGTACCACCCATGACAGCCACCTGCGGAGCAACTGGTTCAAACGGGTCAATAAACTGGGGGAAAAACGCATAGAAAATCAGAATAAGCTTTGGATTCGTGAAGGCAACTAGAGCCTCTGAACGGGCCATCATCCATAAAGTCTTTTTGCCTTCAACAGGAGAACGAGCCTTAACAACAGCACGCAATGATTGCCAAGCCATCCAGAGAAGATAGGCAGCACCAACGATGCGTAGCCACTGAAATGCATCTGCACTCAATGCCAAAAGTGCTTCAAGCCCTAGCGCTAATAGAATTAGCATCACAACCATTGCGGGCAGTCGAGCAAGCCCGGCTAAGGTCGCAAGACGCGCTGTCGTTCGGGTACCGTGTACGAGTGCGAGCAAATTATTTGGTCCGGGAAAGAAATTCATCCCGATACAGGCCGGTAGAAAAATCCACCATTGAGCCGCATTCATATGGTACCTCTATTCATCAGACGCGGGAGTGTACATCGGATGATTCAACGACGTTGGCAATTGTTTTTCATTTTCTTATTTTCCTTCCAAGCGACAGCGGAGGCAGGGTCGATCAGTCTAAAGGACGCATTGGAAACGCGTGGTACTGTCATCATGTTCCGCCATGCACTCGCCCCAGGATTTGGAGATCCTACGAACTTTCAGGTCACCGACTGCAGCACACAGCGTAATCTTGATGCGCGTGGTCGTGAGCAATCGAGGGCCATCGGCTTACAATTTAAAGAGCTCGGCTTCTCCACTGCTGCAGTGTATTCAAGTCCATGGTGCCGTTGCCTTGAAACCGCACAACTGATGGATATCGGACCGGTCACTGCTTTTAATGGCTTGGGTTCATTTTTCGAAGGCCATGTCAATCGCGGTCAAACACTGAAACAGTTGAACAATCAATTGGCCGTAATAGCCAGTGCAAAAGAGAAACCCGTGGTCATGGTGACGCATCAAGTCGTTATCAGCGCAGTGACGGGATTGGGTACTTCCTCGGGCGAGGCAATCTTGTATGATCCGAAGAATGATCGATCGAGACGGATACAACTGAGCACCAATGACTGAACAGATCCACACAGACACCTTGATTATAGGAGCCGGAAGTGCTGGCTGTGTCTTAGCCAATCGCTTGTCGAAAAATCCTGACCAGCAAGTTGTATTGGTTGAAGCCGGCGGCAAGGATTCATGGCATTGGATCCATATTCCTGTGGGCTACTTATACACAATGGGAAACCCAAAAACAGACTGGTGCTACAAGACCACACCTCAACCAGGACTCAATGGGCGCAGCCTCGCCTACCCGCGGGGTCGTGTTCTGGGCGGGTGTTCGAGCATCAATGGCATGATTTATATGCGTGGCCAAGAGGCTGACTATGAATCATGGGGCAACGATTGGTCTTGGAAAGATGTACTTCCCTACTATAAGCGTTCTGAAAACTATCACCGCGGTAGTGACGTCTACCACTCCGATGAAGGTGAACTTCTCGTCCAAGAACAACGTCTCAAATGGGATATTCTCGAGACATTCAAACAAGTCTGTGAAGATTCCGGATTCACGGATCGACCCGATTTTAACCAGGGCGATAATAGTGGCGTTGGCTATTTTGAAGTGAATCAAAAAAAAGGTGTCCGCTTTTCATCGGCTCGCGCGTTCCTTCACCCAATCATGCACCGGCCGAACCTTAAGGTGTTGACGAAAACACTCAGTGAACAACTGATCTTCGATGGTGAGCGATGCATCGGTATGGATGGCACACATCGCGGCAAACTGATCTCGATTCGTGCCAATCAAGTGATCTTGGCTGCAGGAGCGATCGGATCGCCCGCTCTTCTTGAGCGCTCAGGCATTGGTTCTGAAAATGTTTTAAAACCGCTTGGTATTAAATTGAAGGCAGACCTTCCTGGAGTTGGGGAGAATCTCCAAGATCATCTACAAGTCCGCTTGCAATATCGACTGGAACACGGTGATACGTTAAACCAACGTGCGAACTCATGGATTGGTCGCATAAAAATGGGGTTGCAGTACGCCTATAACCAGTCTGGCCCGTTATCAATGGCGCCAAGTCAACTCGGTGCATTCTTTAAATCTGACGACGCTGTTGATCGTGCTGATCTGGAATTTCATATCCAACCCATGAGTGCAGACAAATTGGGTACCGAGTTACATCCATTTCCTGGCATGACGGCGAGCGTTTGCCAGTTGCGCCCAAAAAGCCGTGGCAACACGCACATCAGCGGAACCAAGGCAAGCGATGCGCCAACCATTGATCCACGCTATCTCTCTGATGCGTACGACCGAGAGGTGGTATGCAAAGCCATCGAGAAAACACGTACGCTAATGGATCACCCGCTACTCGATGAGTTCACTCCAACTGAGCACAAGCCTGGACGCACACAAAAGACGTCCGAAGACCTTATTCAAGCTGCTGGCGAGGTCGCAACCACGATATTCCATCCAGTTGGTACTGCGAAAATGGGGCCTGATTCAGATCCTATGGCCGTTGTTTCCGACAAACTTAAAGTCCATGGGGTAAGCAATCTTTACATCGCAGACGCATCAATCATGCCGACAATCACAAGCGGCAATACGCATGCACCTGCTGTAATGATCGCTGAACGACTCGCCGAATGGCTCGATCACTGATCGCGTTGCTTACCGATAAAATCATCTAACCATCGATTGCCTTTAAGCTCTTGAATCCGCTCGACCTCAGCTTTGAGATCATCAATCAATGGCTCTAGCTCAGACTCATGGAAATCAGCAAACTCAACCATATTGCAAAGCTGTATATGCATATTGACCAGCATGTAATACGCGTTATTTTCAACCATTAGTGCCCGCGCACGATCGGGTGATGCGAGCATCAATTGATTTGTGATCTTGGCAAATGCTTCAAAATCGAAGATTGTATTACGCATCAATGTCTCCATAACGATTTAAGAACAACCAAACGAGGTATGTATGGCCAGCGCCCCATTTCATCTAGCATTCCCTGTCTCAAATCTTGAGGCAACCAAAGACTTTTTTATTAACGTACTTGGTTGTGGAACGGGACGCACATCTGAACGCTGGATCGACTTTGATTTCTTCGGACATCAAGTCGTTGCGCACCTAGCTGAGGAAGACCAAACGCCTGCCCCAACAAACCCTGTTGATGGTAAGCAAGTCCCTGCAAGTCATTTCGGCGTGATTCTCGAATGGGATGAATGGCACCAGCTAGCGGACAAGCTTAAGGCTGCAAATATCGAATTCCTAATCGAGCCTAATATCCGTTTCGAAGGCGAAGTGGGCGAGCAGGCAACCATGTTTTTTACAGAGCCGTCAGGTAATGCGCTGGAGTTCAAATCCTTCAAAGATATGTCGCAAATTTTTGCCACCTAACCTTTGATTTGTGCACTGCGAGTGCACTAAGTTAATAAGCGACACCGATAACAATAACGAGGATGGTGTATGAAGACAGAGACTCTGGCCGCAGAGGCTGTTTTGTTGGCCGTTGAAGACAGTGTCGTCAATGGTCACTCACAGGGTATTCATTTTGATTCTTGGGACCACGTGTTTTCAGATGGTGGTCCATTGTTTGACGCACTGATTGACTATGAGGCGTATGAACCGTTCACCGGCTGTGATTTACCCACCCGCGAGCAAGTGCAACTAGTCTACGAAACCTACCGTTCAAGGCTCCACATTTTAAGCTGGATGCCTCCAACCCAAGCTTATTTACAAGCGATACAAATTGATCAATTCTTTCCGACTGGACAAGCCGCATTCGCGGTTCGCCCAGCATCGATCGATGCTCTGAAAACGCTCCTAAAAAGCGAATTTGTGCTTTAAGCGTTTGGTTCAGCCAAGAGATCAGTGATGTCCTCAAGCATCGCATCAGCGCCCTGATGGCGCACTGCGATCGGAAAGGCCTCTCCATTATGGATTAACAACACGCTCGGATATCCCTCGACCTGTAATCGCTCTGCCAATTGCCGTTGTTCTTCATGCACAGCTCGAACGTCATCAGATGCCAAGGCTTCAGCGAAACTATCGCGATTAAACCCAAACTCTTCAGCTAAATCACAAAGCACATCAAAATCCCACACATTGCAGGCTTCCATATAGTAAGCGTCTTGAATACGCTCACCGAAGGCTTCTCCACGCCCCGCAAGCCTTTCGGCAGCAATTACTGCTCGACAACTAATAAACGTTGTTCGCGGTGGCGGTGGCGTCTGGTCCCAATAGGCATAATTAAAGGTAACACCACAAGTTGATTCAATCCGATCCCAAGTACGCTTTAGATAATCCACCATCTCATCAGGCATCGAGACGTCGGAGTCGGCCGCCAACCCCCCAAGTAGAGAGACCACTGGCAAGCCTTCGGGGAGATTCCCCTTCAGAGATTTCCAAGTTGGACGAAATCCATAACACCAACTACACATCGGATCATGAACATAAATAAGGACACTATCTGGAGCGTCTGTTTCAGGTGTCGTCACGAATTACTTCCATTGCATTACGAAGAGAATCAAGCCCTGCGGGAAAGCCACAATACACTGCAATCTGCATACAAACATCCCGAATTTCCTCTGGACTGACACCATTATTCAACGCCCCTCTCACATGACCTTTAAACTCATGTGGACGATTAAGAGCTGCAATCATGCCAAGATTAATCAACGATCGATCTCGATCTGATAACGCTTCTCTATTCCAAATTTCATCCCAAGCGACTCGAGTTACAAAATCCTGCATTGGCATGGTGAGTTCGTCGGCTTGAGACAACGCTCGGTCAACAAACGCATCACCCATCACTTTCCGACGCTTTGCCAGTCCTTTTTCAAAGCTGTCCTGGCTCATAATTTAATCCCGATACATCCGTATTTCGTTTCTAAAAACTCTTCAATGCCATGAGGCCCACCTTCGCGCCCGAGGCCTGATTCTTTCACACCACCAAATGGAGCCACTTCAGTTGAAATAATTCCGGTATTCACACCGATAATTCCATAATCAAGTGCTTCGTAAACCCTAAATGTGCGCGATAAATCTTCGGTGTAGAAATATGCAGCCAATCCATACTGCGTGTCATTCGCTAGAGCAACCGCTTCTTCCTCAAGATCAAAGCGATAAATCGGTGCAACTGGACCAAAAGTTTCTTCTGAAGCCATTCGCATCTCTTTCGTCACACCCACTAAGACGGTCGGGCTATAAAACAAAGGACCTGCGTCATGCGGCGAACCGCCACACACCGCCGTTGCACCTTTGGCGAGCGCATCTTGAACATGCTGCTCCACCTTCGCTTTACCGTCTGCGTTGATCAGAGGACCAATTTCTGAGCCTTCAGTCTTACCATCAGCAACTTTCATCGCCTTAACTCGGGCCGAAAATGCCTCAACGAAGCGGTCATGGATTCCGCTCTGTACCAAAATGCGGTTTGCACAAACGCATGTTTGTCCGGCATTTCGGAACTTACAAAGCATCGCGCCGTCTACTGCAGCGTCGAGATCCGCATCATCAAAAACGATAAATGGCGCATTACCACCCAGTTCAAGCGAGAGCTTCTTGACGCTCTCCGCGCATTGCCGATACAAAATTTTACCGACTTGAGTCGATCCCGTGAACGTCACTTTTCGGACACGACTGTCACCAGTCAACACTTGCCCAATCGCTGGCGCATCCATCCCAGTAACACAGTTGATAACGCCTGCAGGCATCCCTGCTTGATTGGCAAGTTCGCACACCGCCAATGCGGTTAGCGGCGTATCTTCGGATGGCTTGATAACCACCGTGCAACCAGCGGCAAGCGCTGGAGAGACTTTCCGGGTAATCATTGCGAGCGGGAAGTTCCAAGGAGTAATGGCAGCAACCACACCTACAGGCTGTTTAATGGCAAGAATCCGCTTGTCAGCCATATGTGGAGAGATTACGTCACCGTAAATCCGGCGACCTTCTTCAGCGAACCAATCGACAAAACTCGCACCATAGGCAACCTCACCACGTGCTTCTGCGAGTGGTTTTCCCATTTCTTCTGTAATGAGTTCAGCAAGCGCTTCTGTATGCTCTGTGATCAAATTGAACCAACGACGCAGGATAGTTGCTCGCTCCTTGGCAGTTAATGCAGCCCATTTAGGAAACGCAGTTTCAGCGGCATCGATGGCTGCCTTACAATCGCTCGCTGAAAGATCTGCAACCTTCTCAACGACTTCACCTGTTGCTGGATTAATGACCTCAAAGGTCGCGCCAGATGAGGCGCCCACCCACTGTCCATTGATTAACGATAAGGGTTGATATAACGACATCTCTTACTCACTCAAAACACACAATTTGACGAACCGCTTGGCCTTCAGCCAACCGCTCCAGCGCTGTATTAATTTCTGTTAAATCGAGTCTATGCGAAATCATACGCTCGACCGGAAGCAATCCTTTCTTATGCAAGGCAATAAAATTGGAGATATCGCGCGATGGAACGCATGAACCAACATACGATCCCATCAGTGCACGTTCCTCGGTCACCAGACGCGCGGCAGCAACTGACAATCGATCTGACGGATTTGGCAATGCAGCTGTGACCGTGCGGCCACCACGTCGAGTCACCTCGATCGCCAAATCGAGTGCAGGCATAACGCCTGCAAATTCCGCAGCCAAATGGACCCCTCCAGATGATAATGCTTTGACTTGTGCAACCGCATCAGGATCTCTGGCATCCACAAAATGATCAGCACCAAGTTCAAGGGCTAAATCTTTTTTATCCGGGTTCGCATCGATTGCAACAATCTGGCGCGCACCGCCTGCATGTGCGCCCAATAGTGCTGAAAGACCAACACCACCTAAGCCTACGACAGCAACTCGCTCACCTGCGTGCAGTCTCGCAGTGTTTAAGACAGCCCCACAGCCTGTCAGAACAGCACAACCAAAGACAGCCTGAATACTCGGGTCTAGATCAGAGTCAATCGGCACAAGGCTTCGGCGATGGCAAACGGCATAATCGGAAAAACACGATATTCCGAGATGATGCAGTATCGGTTCACCGTTCACTGATATCCGCTTAGCGCCAGATAACAAAGTACCGTCTGTGTTGTGCTGAAGTCCTGGCTCGCATAATGCAGGACGGCCTTCTGCACAGCAATCACAGTGACCACAACTGGGTACAAAGACCATCGCAACCCGCTGTCCAGGTACTAAATCACTTCCGCCCGGTCCAACGGCGACAACTTCACCAACAGCCTCATGACCAAGGGCTAACGGTGTAGGACGCGGACGGTCGCCGTTGATGACGGAAAGATCGGAATGACAGACACCAGCAGCCAAGATCTTGATCAGTAACTCATCAGCGCCTGGGGCCTCAAGGTCTGCTTCAACAATTTGTAGTGGCTGCGTCTCGTTGTAGGGTCTTGGAATGCCCATCTGTGGGAGTAACGATATACGGGTTTTCACGGGATATTCTCCAGTTTGTTATTGCTTATCCCGTCCGTGGGAGAACTTACCTTAGGTGAGCATCAATAGTGAATCAAGCCAGTTTCCTTCCGATATACACAGTCAGGGCAACAAGCGACGCAAAAATCCAGACATCAAGTGTCACAACCTCGCCAATCAAAATACTGCCCCATAAGAGAGTTAAGAAGAGTTGAAGCAGTTGCACTTGACCGACCTCAGCAATACCGCCAAGTGCAAGGCCTGTATTCCAGGCGAAAAAGCCAAAAAACATCGAGAATAATCCAAGCGCTAGTAAGGCTAAAAGTGAGCTCTCAGGGCGTACCCAAAAAAAGTCTGGCCATACCAGTAGAGTTGCGATGATCGAGACCGGTGACAACAGCACAAGTGACCAGCAGATGACCCATGGACCTGGCCGACGCTTGGCTAGATCGCCTGCAATGACATAGCCAGATGACGCCATTAATGCCGCTAAAACCAGCCAAAGATCAGCCCAACTGACTGAGCCTCCTTGCTCCCGCAAGGTAAATACAATAACTAGACCAGCCCCTGCGACAGCGCACAACCAAAACCCAAAGCGCGCCCGATAACCGTGAACCATCACAGACAAACCGGCTGTCACTAGCGGTAATATGCCGAGAACAACCGCACCATGATAAGACGGGACGGACTGAAGTCCGATCGCCATTGCGAGTGGAAATCCAAAGATTAAACCTAAACCACTCACGATCAGTGGTTTGACTTCCTCGCGTTTAGGTCGCGTTGAGTGACTCAAAAAAATCCAAATACAAGCTGCCATGCCTGCGATGACTGCGCGAATGACAGTAATAAAAGTCGGAGAGAAATCAGATAATGCGATTGTCGTTAGCGGTAGCGTTGCTGCAAAGCAAAGCACACCAACAAAGCCAAGTGCGTACGCATAGGCTGTTTGATGTCGTCTCAGTAGGTTGAACAACGCCCGAAATCCCCAATATCCAAGTCGCCAAAGGAGACTTAATGATGTCTTACATTTTTTCCCAAGAAACCCCTGCTACGTTGCCTGCAATCAATGACGTTTTGGCATCATCAATTGCCGCATGGAATCTCTCAGATCGTCTCTACCGGCTGAGCATCAATGCGTATCGCTACAGTGAATCTGATTGGATCGATCACCAATTCTACGGCCTTCGGGATCAGAACAACACTCTGCTCGCGATCTTGGTTTTAAATGATGATGCGTCAGAGCTTCCAGGTGATCAAAGTTGTCTTCAGATCCATGGCCTCTATGTTCACTCAGATTATCGACATCAAGGTCTCGGCCAACGATTGATTGAAGAGGCGCTAGACCTTGCCAAAAGAAGACACCTCGATGCATTATTTGTGAAGGCTCACGAGAGCGCTGTTTCGTTTTTTAAGAAGCAACGATTCGAACGCATTCCAGTCACTGACGAGGTCCGCGACTATCCTCACCGCTTGGTGCGGTCAATCATATAGCTATCTACATCGAATAGATGCCGTCCTGCGTCAAAGTAAGGACGCATCGAGTCATTCAAGCGTCGAACTTCATCCCGAATAACCGCCTCATCATTCTCGTTCCAGCGTGCTTCAGTCTGTTGAAGGTACGACTGAGACACCCTCTCAAGTTCTGCAAATACCGCGTTATTGTGGAAGCGAAGCTCCGTTTCGATCGCTTGCCTGATCGCTTCATTCTGGGCTTCCATGCGTGCCATTTCTGTCGCAACGTCGGCCTCCCACCACGGGCGATCAGCAGCGATGACAGTTGCAGACTGCAACAGAATCAATGCAAGATGCGTAACGCGTTTTTTTAAAAAATAAAACAACAGACCCAAAGGCACAGCATGACACTCACAGTAGGTTTTATCGGTCTCGGAACCATGGGGTTACCGATGGCTCGTCATATCGTTAATCGGGGTTTCAAACTAAAACTTTATGCTCGACGCGCTGAAGTGTTTGAAGGCAAGGCCAAAGAACTTATCGACCAAGGAGCAATACCCTGCTTAAGCATCAGTGACGTTGCGACCGATGTTGATGTAGTGATCACCAATGTCACTGGAACAGATGATGTTGAATCGGTGCTGACAGGACCTGACGGTGCAATCCATAGCGCCTCACCGGGAACGCTGTTCGTTGATCATTCAACCATTGATCCGGCCCGCACGATGGAAATCGCACAACGACTTCGTGCAGCAGGCATGGAGTTTGTTGATG
>OBAL01000104.1_pt1 | contig 13008 bp, 14 predicted proteins | sample 1516331 | NCBI WGS metagenome assembly OBAL01 (sample SAMEA3275603, study PRJEB22092) | marine metagenome | biome: ENVO:00000038, "LAGOON"; feature: ENVO:00002042, "SURFACE WATER"; material: ENVO:00002019, "BRACKISH WATER" | collected 2014-06-21T13:56:00+00 | depth 0 m
ACCTCGATTCCATCTGTCGCGCTATCAGATATCAAACGCCATCCGGCAGCAGATGCCTCGCGTTCCAGCATGACGTTGTAAATGGGCAGGAAACTGCTCGGTTGAGACGCTTGTCGGGGCGACCATTGGAACGCGCGCAATCGGGTGACTCGCTTCAAGATGGGAGCGATCACGGAGGTCTTTCGGGCCAACCATGCCACAGCTCGCTCCGCGCACCCCTTGGAACCGGTGGCAGTTTGTGGACCCGATGCAGCGGACTATGTCCGCGGTCACCACACGGACGGCACCGCTTATGGACCGCAAAGTCCCTGGCACCGACACATGGAGCGCGGGGGGCAAATCTTGTACCTCGGAACGACGCTAAGCAACAGCGGTACCAGCTTACATGCGGTCGAAGACTTGGTGGGTTGGGAGCAATTTTCCTTTCCAATCTACTTGGAAGAATCAAAGGCCTTCCCGGTCCTCTTGCCCGACGGTCGCCGCGTCCAATGCATTACCAAGGTGCACAACCCCGCAGTCAGTGCCCTGCGACAGTGCGACGGTCTCATCCCCCTATTGGAATCCAAGGGGGCTCTTCGAAAAATTCGCATCGGGCAAGCTACGTGCCTGCTCGTCGAAGCCGCCGCCATGAAAACTGTACTTTTGGAGGCCTATCACAGCCACGGAATAACCATGTATACCCCGACGGGAAGATGAAAAAACTTTTATTTACAGGTGCCTCAGGCGGCGTTGGCCGTGCGATCATTCCTCGTTTGTACGCTTTGGGCTACGAGCTCATCCTGCACGCCCACGAAGGCGGCGAGGCGCTCAGGGCCTACCTCCAAGAATTATCCATTCACGCCCCTGTCATTGAGGCGGACCTCACCAACAGCGAAGAAGTGAGAGCATTCATCGCGAAGGTGAATACCTACGGCCCCGTTGAAATTCTAGTCAACAACGCGGGAGTGGCCCATGCGCGCGCCTCTTGGAAATTGGACGTCGATGAAATGACGGCGTTGATGGAGCGCAATTTTTTCTCTGCGGTGCGGTGCACCCAGCCACTTTTGGAGGTCATGCGCCTGCGCGGTGCCGGACGAATTATCTCCATTAGCAGTGTCGTGGCACACCAACCCAGCTTTGGTACCTCGGGCTATGCTGCAAGCAAAAGCGCCCTCGAAGGCTACATGCGCGGCATTGCGGTAGATGTCGCCAACAAAGGCATTACTGCCAACACCATTGCCTACGGATTTATGAACGCGGGCATGCTGCGCGAGGTGCCGGAAGAAGTCCTCGAACAGGTCAAACAGCGCATCCCCATGGGCTACTTCGGCGACGCAGAGCAAGTGGCCTACCTGATCCACATGTTGGTCGAAAGTCCCTACACCACAGGTCAAACCATGCACGTGAACGGCGGCCAATGGATGCCTTGATCTCTCTCTACAGCGTTCAAAGCTCGCCTCGGTTCCGTTGGGCGGCGAAATTGTTCTTTAGCAGAGCGATGCGCGTCAACGTGAAATTTTACTCGGACGAACAAGAATTCTTGAAGAGCGACGGCATCAAGGTGAATTATTCGGCCAAATGCATTGATCAAACCTTTCAAATTTGTCCGCACGGCCTGCTTTGGGAGCACCAAATTGAAGAGCAGACATTCTACACCACCCAATGGAACGGCCTGCCCATCTTCGCCCAGCGCAGCGTTGGCGACCTTCCCTTTGACCCCTTGACGGCCTCCTTTTTCTTGGCCAGCCGCTACGAAGAGTACCTGCCTTTTATCCCAGATGCGCACGGGCGCTTCCCGGCACAACAAAGTTTCGCCTTCCTCGAGGGCTTTTTAGAGCGGCCGTTGATCAACCACTGGGCACTCGCGGTCGGTCAATTGCTGTTCACCCCACCATTTTCTTTGCGGTCTCATTACACCCATCGAGCAACCGTCGACATCGACAACCTCTTCGCCTATAAGGGCAAGGGCACCTTGCGCACCTTGGGCGGGCTGGCCAATGACCTGCGCGCCTTCAATTTGGGCAAGTTTAAAGAACGCCTTTCGGTCCTCTTTAAGCTCAAAAAAGACCCCTATGATACGTTTAGCAAACAACGGGTCTGGAATAAAAAACACGGCGTGCAGGCCTTCTACTTCATGCTGTTCGCCGAGTTCGGCCCCAAAGACCGAAATGTAAGCCCGCACAGTACCGAGGCAGCTCAAAAACTGCGTCAAATAGCCGATTGGGCTGCGGTGGGCATTCACCCCAGCTACGCTTCCAACAGCGAACCCGAGGCGGTTGGCAAAGAAGTGACCGCCTTGCAAGAGGTACTGCACCGTCCCATCGTTCACAGCCGCCAGCACTATTTGAAGTTGCGCATGCCGCACACCTTCCGCAATCTTCTCGAGTTGGGCATCCTTCACGAACACAGCATGGGCTACGCGGAGTTGCCCGGTTTTCGAGCGAGCATCTGCACTCCCTATCCCTTCTACGATCTTGAATTAGAAGCGGAAACGCCGTTGGAACTGCATCCGTTCGCCTTTATGGACGTCACCTTCTTGGACTACCAAAAGATGGGCGCTCAAGAAGCCCTTAACCAGATGAAGGCCTTGGTGGACGAGGTTCGATCGGTGGGCGGGGCCTTTGAATCTCTTTGGCACAACAGAATATTCTCTCAACACGAACCGCAATGGGTCGGTTGGGTTAAGGTGTATAAAGAATTCATTTCCTATGCAAGGCCTTAGCTACAGGACACACCAAGAACTGGACTACGACGCATGGGATGCCTGTGTTGAAAGCACTCCCCACCCGCAACCCTATGGATTTAGCTGGTATTTAAACTGGGTCGCTCCGAACTGGGGAGCGGTCGTCTATGGAAATTACGAGGCGGTCCTTCCCGTCTTTCCGCAGGAAAAGTGGCGGGTCTCATTCTCCACACGGCCCTTTGGAACCCAGCAACTAGGTCCGTTTGCCAAGGTGCCCTTGTCAGCAGAATTGCTCGCCGCCATGGTGGACCTTGCCATGCAACACGTGACCTACGGCGAATTTTTCATCTCACACAACACGCCACTGCCGCTGGACTGGACCCCCCAACAACTGACCAACCTCGAACTGCATCTCGACGCCCAAGCGGTGCCCGTTGCGTCGCTGTATTCCAAACAAATCAAGCGCAACTTGAAGAAGGCGGCGCAGTCCGAGGCGGAATGGGCCCAATGGACCACCTTGGAAGAAGCCGTCCAATTGTGGCAGCGAACCGTGCAAGAAAAAACCAACATTCACGACGCCCACTTGGAACGCCTGCAGCGCCTCATGGAATTTTGTCACTACCAAGGCCGGGGACAATTATTATCACTGACGGATTCGACCAATTCTCTGGTGGCCGCCCAGTTCTGGATTCTCTACCAGGGCCGCGCCACCCTATTGCTCAATGCGGCCAGCAGCTGGGCCAAGTCACAGGGGCTGCCCACCTTGCTCATCGATCGGGCCATTGACCTGTGGTCGGGCAGGGTAGCGGTGTTCGATTTCGAGGGCAGTTCCATTCCTGGTCTCCACCGCTTTTACAGCGGCTTCGGGGCCCAAGACCGTCCCTATTACCTGCACATTGACAACAGGCTGCCCGCAGTGCTGAGGTGGCTCAAACCAGCATCGACCTTAAAGAAATGAAAAAATACACCGACCTGTTTTGGGATTGGGACCACACCATTTGGGACTTCGAAACCAATAGTAAAAACTCTTTGCTCAACCTCTACGAAGACCTCGGCTTGGCCGCCTTGGGATTGCCCGTATTTGATGCGTTGTACGCGCAATACCTAAAAATAAATGAGGCCAAATGGGACGCCTACCGTCAAGGAGCCATTGACAAAGCCACCCTGCGCGCCACCCGATTCCCCGAGACATTCGGCTTTTTTGGCGTTGTTGCAGACGAGGTGGCTCTTCAACTCGAAGAGCGCTACTTGGCCGAAACGCCCTTTCAAAAAGGACTCATGCCCGGCGCAGCGAAGGTGCTCGCCTACCGCATGAGCGGGGCTACCGGCAGCACATTATCACGAACGGGTTTTCGGAAAGCCAGCACATTAAATTTAGAAACTCGGGGTTGGAGCATTTCTTCGAACTCAAATTGTGCAGCGATGTGGTCGGCGTCAACAAGCCCGACCCGAAAATTTACCGTTACGCTGTCTCACATGCCAAGGCCCAGCGAAAGACCTCGCTCATGATTGGCGACGGACTCGTGGCAGATGTGCTCGGAGCCCAGGCCGAGGGCATCGATGCCGTTTTTTACAATCCAGATCGTGTGGCCCATACCGAACAGCCGGTGGCAGAGATTGCCCACCTCGAGGAGTTGATGACTTGGCTGTAGGAGGGCTGCAAGGACGCGGGGAAGAATGAGACCTGTGTCCAAAATGGATTGTATTTTTGTTGTTGTAACAAGTAATTAGACCGTAAAAGAAAAAACTATGGCTGTCGTGCGCGCGTTTCCCGCTTACCAAACCGAAATGGGGGGCAATCCTATGTTGCAACCACTGCCTACACAACAGGTGGATCAGGTCGACCCCTTTCTGCTCATCCACCACCACAGCATTCCGGTGGCGGCTGGAACCGACCGTTGGAACGCGGGTGTTGGGCCGCATCCACACCGCGGTTTTTCGCCCGTGACCTTCATGTACAGCGGCGGTGTGCACCATCGCGACAGCCGAGGCAACAACAGTGTGGTCGGTGCCGGCGGGGTGCAGTGGATGGACGTGGGCATGGGAATTATTCACAGCGAGCGTCCGCCCAAAGAATTGTGTGAGGCAGGCGGAGTGCAGGAGATCATCCAAATTTGGATCAACTTGCCAAAAGCGGCCAAAAAAATGGAACCGCAATACTTGCCCTTTCAGCCAGAGGAATTGCCCGCGGTCGCAGGTCATCCCGAACTGCGAATAACCTCTGGAACGCCTGTCTTGGGCGGCCCTCAAGGTCCATTGAAAAGTGCCTATCCCGTTTCGGCGGTTCACGGTACGGCCGCCGCAAAAAGTCCGGTGACTTTTGTGGTCGGTGAGGGCGAGCAGGCCCTGTTGTACTTCCTCAACGGCGGCGGCCGCATCGAGGGCTACGGACTGGTCGAACAGCATTACCTCTACCAGCTCAGCGCAGGAGAGCATGTCTTCCACCCGACAGCCGATAGCAAGTTGCTCTTTGTAAGCGCCCGCCCCATTCAAGAAAAAGTGGAGAGCTACGGCCCGTTCGTAATGAACAATCAGACCGAAATAATGGAAGCGATGCGCGATTATCAAATGGGGAAAATGGGCTATTTGGTCGAACGAGATTTGGACTAAAATTCAGGCAAACAGTAGCCTACCTTTGCAGGCATGGGAGAGAAGCACAACATTCGCGATTTTGACGAGGCCGAGCTGGTCGCTTTTTTTGAGGCGCACGGCGAGAAGGCGTTCCGCGCCAAGCAAGTCTATCAATGGCTCTGGCAAAAGCGGGCGACCAACTTCGAGGAGATGACCAATTTGTCCAAGTCGACGCGCCAGCTGCTGGCCGACCATTTCATTTTCCAGACTTTGGGTGTGGACCTCATGCAGTGTTCGGTTGACGGAACCATCAAAAATGCCGTTCGTCTGCACGACGGGGCGCTGGTCGAAAGTGTGCTCATTCCCACAGAAAAGCGCATCACCGCGTGCATATCGTCGCAAGTAGGGTGTTCGCTGGACTGCACCTTTTGTGCGACCGCCAGCTTAAAGCGCATGCGCAACTTGACTCCCGATGAGATTTACGACCAAGTCATTACCATTGACGAGCAGGGTCGAAAACACTTTGGCCGTCCCTTGACGAATATTGTTTTTATGGGAATGGGCGAGCCGTTATTGAACTATGCCAACGTGATGTCGGCCATAGAGAAAATTACCGATCCCAAGGGCTTGGGCATGGCGGCGAAGCGCATCACCTTAAGTACCATTGGCGTTCCCAAGCTCATCAAACGCATGGCGGACGACGGCGCCCGATTTAAACTCGCCATTTCTTTGCACAGCGCCATCGAAGAGAAGCGAGCGAAGCTCATGCCGCTGGCACACAAAAGCGCCACCTTGGCCGATTTACGCGAATCGCTCCAATATTGGTATGCGAAAACCGGGCGCGGAGTGACGTTTGAATACGTCATTTGGCGGGATATCAACGACACTGAGGCCGATGCCATCGCGCTGGCCAAATTTTCCGCTGCCGTGCCCACCAAAGTCAATATCATCCAATACAACCCCATCGACAACGGTCCGTACACACAGGCTTCGCAAGCCGCGGTGGATCTGTACAAACGCATTCTTGAGGAGCGCGGCATCGTCGCGACGGTGCGCCATTCTCGAGGTCAGGATATCGATGCTGCGTGCGGTCAATTGGCCAATAAGTCAGAGGTCTCATTCACACAATAGTAGTTTCATTATCGGGCAAATAGCAGTAATTTGAACTCCTTATGAATGCTCGAATAATTCTTTCCATCGGTGCCTTATTCTCCTCTGCGGTGCTATCTGCGCAATGCGCAGTAACCGCCGCAAGTGATACCGTCACCGCGTGCGTGGGCGACACCGTTTGGCTCAGTGCCTCCGGTGCCCAAAGTTACCTTTGGACCAATGATACCACCGTCGCCTGCGATACCTGTTCTCAGACCTTTGCGCTGGTATCAAGCGACCCGCACTACATCCTTTTGGAAGGAACGGCGTCCACCGTTCAGCCGGCGACCAATGGAAATTTCTCGTCGGGCAACACAGGATTTCTTTCCAATTACAACTACAACGCTTTTTCCATTTGGAACGAAGGCACCTATGCCGTGGGCCCCAACCCCAATACCGTTCACCCCAACTTTAGTGCTTGGGGCGACCACACCACTGGTACTGGGAACTATATGCTTGTCAACGGCTCAACCACGGCGAACAAAGTGCTTTGGCGGCAAACGGTGAACTTTCCAGCCGGCGCCCAAGTAACCATGCGCTGGTGGATGCTCACCTTTGCGACACCTGCGGGAAGTTTGCAATTAAAGCTGTACGGTTCCAATGTAGGCACGGCTGTCACCACTCCCACAGGCACGGGAACGTGGTCGCAGTACTCCAAAACCTTCACCATGCCCGCCACAGGCACGGGCATTATCAACTTGGTCACCTTGTCGAGCGCGGGTTCGGGCAACGACTTTGGGGTTGACGACATCACCTTCGAATACAATTGCCAGAGCTATGACACCGTGTGGGTCATGCCGCTGTCTCAGTCGCTGCTGAGTGTCCAAACCGATACCGCCGGTTTCTATTGTGACAGCACCTGCTTTTCTCTGTACAATTCCCTGGACACCTCTTCCTTGCTTTCCTACCAATGGTATTTGCAGTACCCGAACGGCAGCAGCGAGGTTCGAACCGACACCGCCTTTGAGTGGTGCGTACAAGACACCGGCGTATACGACGCGTACGTCATTGCACTATCCAACGATGGCTGCGTGGACTCGGCCTACATCCCGCCTTTTAAAATTGGTGCCACGCGCACCATCGACAGCCTTGCGGTGAGTTCAGAGGAGGGATTTTGGTCCAACGGCACCTATGTGATGCATCCATCCTTTACAGAGCTGAGCTGGGGTGCCTTGGTGAGCCAAGGAGCGCAAAACACCGCCGACTCCCTCTACATCTTCGTCAATGGCCAGTGGGTCGACACCCGAATTCTCTTCACACCGGCCCAATATTCCCAGGGCGTGGTGGACGTCTCTGCAGGCGGCCCGTTTGAATTCTGTGCACTTTTGACGACCCAAGAAGGCTGCTTGGACACACTTTGTCAACCTATTGCCTTCTTGCCCTCTGTAGACATTCCCAACGTTTTCACGCCCAACGGGGACAATATCAACGACGAGCTCGAATTGACGTTTTCGAACACCGATCAAATCTACCTGCGCGTCTACAATCGTTGGGGCAAGCAAGTGTACGAGAGCACCTCGATGCAAACTCCGTGGGACGGTCGCGCTCTAAATGGCCGCACAGTATCGCCAGGGACGTACTACCTCACACTCGAGGCGAGCAACAGCTACACCTTAGAACCTCGGATCTTCACCGCATCGGTACAGGTCATCTACTAACCCGACGTTGACTACTGGCCCGTTGAAGTGAATCACCCAGCGGAGCCAGCGTTCAAGTTTGGAGGTCTCACAGCACACCAGCGCCACGGGTGCCACCACTACGCTGCCTTCATGTACCCGGAGCAATGCCGCCTCGGCGCTTTGGAGCCACTGCGCCGTTCGCGCCATCTTCCTGGAAACCCCGACCAGCTTTCCACCGTCCTCATTCGCCTATTTTTTCGATACCCACGGAACAAAAAAATCCCGCCGAGGGGCTAAAAAAGCGCCTCGGCGGGATGTGAAAAACTGTCTAAAGTGGCTTACAGCGTTATGCTGTGGTAGCCCTCTTTTTGCAATAGAAAGCCATGTAGGATACCGTTGGCGACAACCTTCATCTCTTCTGGTAATTCGCCTTGGTCTACTTCAAATTTTTTCAGCGAAAAGCCGCACGCAATGAGTTGAACTCGGTTTTTGCGGGCCAATTCGAGTATGGGCTTCATTTTTTCGGCATTGGTGAGGTCTTTTACTGCTTGGCCGCAGATCACGACCTCAAAGCTTCCAAAGTCCGCGCCGTCCATTTCGGCCAATTCCCCAGAGGCCAACGAAATGGCTTTGAGTTGCTCCAAATTCCGGTTGAGAACAAAATAGTTTTGAGTGCTTTCGCTTTGAGCCACCAAAGCTGCGGGGGCGAGAGCAAAGACGAGAAGCAGCGTTGAAAGAAGTTTTTTCATGTTTCCGAATTAGGTAGGTTAGTGGAAGTGGTAATTGGTTCCAGGCAACTGTGAAAGCACATCGTCGCCCAAGTCAACTGCTTGTGCACGGCCGTCGCGCATAGGTGCAATGGTATCCATGTGTGCAAGGTATTCGACCAATACATCGTGCATGGTGTAATCCATAATCTTCGTCTCCACTGTATTGGGCATGCGGCACAAAACGTGCAGCGGCTCTCCTTCGCGGCGGCATGCAGACATCGTGTAGAGTTGGTCCATCACAATGGGTTCGCCTTTGACCAAGATTTCGGTTACGCGCTCGCCTTTGGGCGCCATTGCGTTGAATTTAAGCTGCATTCCAGAGAATCGAACCACCCAACCACCAAAGCGCTCGGTGGGGTTTTCTGCGAAAACATTGTGCAATTCCTTTTCTAGCCAATCTTTAATTTGTTGTCCGCTGGCTTTTCCAATTTTCACCTTCTCATTCACTGGAATCATGTTCCAAAGGTCGGCACGAGTAATAGGTGCTACGCCGTTTTCGCCTGGATTGATCGGTGGCGAGAAACGGAAGCCGTTGGAAAGCGCGATGTCTACTTTGTTTTTCCACATGGCAGCATCGGTGATGAAGTTGTCCATGGGGTTTTCCACTACGAAATAACGGTAGAGTGGGGTCTTTGTGTAGCCCAAAACCTCATCAATGCTTTCTTGGTAAGGTGCCATAGCTTCGGTAATGGTCGCGGCCACGGTTGGATCGGCTTCGTATTTAGTGGGGTCGACCTCCAACAATTCATACGATTCATTGAGAATCTTACCATTCTTGACGGTCAACACCATTTTGCCGACAAACGACGCGAAAGCACCGGGCTCTGTGAGACGCGCATGTTCGCCTTGGATGGGCTCGCGAATGCGCTCGTGTGTATCGTTGCCGAGAACATAGTCAACGCGCGCAAGGGCCGGTTGGTTGGCCAAATCAAACTGTTTGGAAATACCAATATGAGTAACGACAAAGACAATGTCTACTCCTTGGTTGTCCTTTAGGTCGTCCACCAACACTTCGAGGTTGTCGAGAATGGGGTCGAAGTCCAAGCCTTCGGAGAAGGAAGGATTTTGACGTACGGGGACCTCTGGGTCGTTGTAAGAAATGAAGCCTAGTTTGGTGCCGTCAATTTCTTTGATATAGTATTGGTCAAAAATGGGCTTCTTGGTGCTGTCGTCGTGGAACATGTTCGCCGTAATGACAGGAGTTTCGTAGCTCTGCATCACCTTCAGCATTTGCTCTTTGCCATAGACGACTTCCCAGTTTCCAGGAATGAGAAAATCAAAATTCATCGCCTTCACAATAGGAGCAATGGCTTCGCCTTGGGAAAGCGCGGCAATGGCAGACCCTTGGATCAAATCGCCGCCGTCTAGAATAATAGTATTGGGGTTCGCTGCTCTTTCTTGGTCAAAAAGCGTTTTCATGTGCGCCATACCACCGAGGACCTTGAAACTTATTTCTCCTTCGTCGTAGAAAAGTTCGCTGTGCGGCAACACCTGCCCATGAATATCCGCGGTTTGTAAGATGGTAATTTGCGTGCCCTCTTCACTTGAAGTGGCCTCGGTTCCATTTTGACATCCCACGAGCGAAACACCCGCTGCGACGACAAAAAGTTTTAGTAATCGGTTCATACTTTTTTCTTGAGGAAATTAGTTAGTTGTCTCATTTCAACTTCTACAAAACTACGCTTCTACGAAGTGACTAAAATCACGAGTTGAGAACTCCTGTTTTTGAACAATTTGGGATTGTTCGTGGGCTTTTTTTCAATTTTTTGGAAAAATCCACACCCATGTACATCAAACTTCGTTCGGGCATCTCGACTCGGGATGGGCTCCATGAACTCATGATCGAGGTCAACATTACTCGAGGCATACAATTCCACCTGGTCGGCCTGCCCGACTCCTCCATTCGAGAATCTCGCAAGCGCATCTATTCTGCCCTCAAACACAACAAATACCATTGGCCTGGGCAGCGCATTACGGTGAACCTGGCACCTGCTTCGCTCCGAAAAGACGGCGCTTCCTTGGATTTGCCCATTGCGCTTGGAATCTTGGCAGCTTCCGGGCAAGTTCCCGCAGATCATCTTGAACACTACCTAGTCTTCGGGGAACTGGGCCTCGACGGAAGCGTAAGCCCACCGTTGAACGCCTACAACCTACTCAGAGCCGCCGGGGCTCAGGGCTACAAAGGCGTCCTACTACCCGCGCTGCACTCCCAGCTGCGTCCGCCACTCCCGGAGGGATTTCACTTGGTTGAGATTAGCCACTTAAACGACGCGGTCCAATTTTTAAAAGAGCCGCCGTCGAGAACGACTACCGAAACCGCCCACGCTCTGTCATCGCCTGCGGACATTGTGGGCGCCGATTCCCACGTCGACTGTTTTTCAGAAGTTTCAGGACAGCAAGGGATGAAGGCCGCGCTCGCGATTGCCGCGGCGGGTGGACATCATCTGTTATTGGTCGGCCCTCCAGGTTCGGGCAAGAGTTTGTTGACCTCCAATTACAATGGCATTCAACCGCCCATACACGCGTTGGAGCGCCCGTACTGGCTCAGCGACGCATCGTCCGGGAGCAGGCCGCTTGAAAGCGTGGAACGGGGCATAAAACCATTTTACCATGCCAAGCAAAGTTTGACACTTTCGGATCTCTTTGGAACGAGCAAACGGCCGGAGTCGGGCCTCTACCATCAAGTAACTGGGGGAACCTTGGTCTTGGACGAGTTGTCTAATTATTCCTCTCGATTTCTCAATGAATTACTGGGTCCCATGGACAGCCACCGCGTTCAAATAATCGCCAGCATGAACCCCTGTAAATGCGGCTATTTGGGACACCCCGAGCGAACCTGTCAATGCTCCACTGCTCAAATAAAGAATTACAAGGGAAAGCTCAGCGCCGCACTTTGGGACCGGTTCGACCTGTATCTGCAGGTCGAGCCAGAGTTTTGGAGTTCGGCCGATTCACGCAAGGCAGAAAAGACTACGCAAGATTGGAAAAGTGAGGTGGCTCGGGCCTATGCGCTGCAATGGGAACGCCAAGGTTGCGCCAATGCAGCACTCTCTCCAAGTCAATTGAGTGCCGTTGTTCCACTGTCTAAAGCGCTCGAAGTTTGGCTAGAAAAGGAGGTAATGCGCTTGGGATTGTCAACCAGAAGTCACCACCATGTGCTTAAAGTCGCTCGAACCATCGCCGATTTTCAGGCAAGTTCCCGCGTGGAACAAGGACACTTAGAAAGAGCATTGTCTTTGAAGTACAAACCCATGCCTTGATCCGAGCATCTTGAAAGAGACCGAACCCCAATATGGGCAGGAAAAGTCGATAGGTTAACGCCAAGATTTGTCCTTCGGATCGGGGGCGTTTTTGGTCCACTCCAAAGGACCTTCACACCCAATCTCAATCACGATCGAAAACGGACTGCCAAACAATTCGAGCATGGTTTCTCTCCAGTCTCTAAATTCTTGGGTGTCGATGCTGTAGCAACTCAAAGTCAAGATGGCAATGTGCTGTGTATCTGCGATGATAATAGTTGGCTCTGCATTGGGAACCGTTCGAATGTCTCGCCCGGGGGTAATTCGTTCCAATTCCATGAAGTCCTTGAACCAATACTTCAGTGCTTCCTTCAGTTCGGCCTCCGATTCGTATGAAAATAAACTCAAGTCATATTTCGGGCGAATGTTGTTTCCCAACGTATTGACCTCTTTTTCGAGCTGCTTGAGTTTGATAAACTCGTGGATGGAAGCCTCGTCAGGGCTGAGCGCACCGTAGTCAGGTTCTGTGGCGTTGAGTCCTATGACCTCGAAGCGGTCGGCAATTTCCGCGAGGAACAAGGCTTTTCGTTGTAAGATTTCTTCCTCCTGGGCATGGGCCAGTGTGGAGACGAGGAGTAGAGAAAAGAGTAGTTTTTTCATAATGCTAGATCAGCGACGACAAAGGTGCTGCCGCCTACAAAAATAAGGTCGTTGGGAGATGCCTTTACTTGGGCCGTGGCCAATGCCTCACCTACCGAGTGAAACACGGTGCCATGGAGCTGCATTTCGGCCGCTATGTTCTGAAGGTCAGTAGGAGCAAGACAGCGTTCACTGGCCGTTTTTGCCCAATAGAAGTGACTCGTGTGTTGGCAATTTTTTAGGAGGGAGAGCAACTTCTGAAATTCCTTGTCGCTGGAAAAATTAAGGATCCAATGCACTTCGCTGCAGTCGGCGTCATTGATATTCGCAACAATGAATTGGAATGCATCTTCATTGTG
>OBAL01000105.1_pt1 | contig 12937 bp, 15 predicted proteins | sample 1516331 | NCBI WGS metagenome assembly OBAL01 (sample SAMEA3275603, study PRJEB22092) | marine metagenome | biome: ENVO:00000038, "LAGOON"; feature: ENVO:00002042, "SURFACE WATER"; material: ENVO:00002019, "BRACKISH WATER" | collected 2014-06-21T13:56:00+00 | depth 0 m
AAAACACGCCGGCTTGATAAGCATTGCCATCGTGATCTACGGGAAGCTCGGTGTATTGGAATTAGCTGTTTTCCAAGATGTCCTCTACATCCTTCTGCAAAAACTGTAACTTTTCCAAGTAAATTAATACCAGGTTCGTAACTGTCTTTTTTATTTCCCTCTTTATCAATACCCATATCTTGAGTGGCTACACCTTTAACTGATCCATCTTCATTATATAAAATTTCATTAGCCGGAAAGCCTGGAAAGATTTCAACACCCAATGCTTCTGCTTGCTCAGCTAACCATCTACATAAATTTGCTAAACTAATAATATAATTTTTATGGTTTTGTTGTACTGAGGGTAACAGCCATGTGGGCCAACTTAATGATTTTGATTTACTTAAAAATAAAAATTTTTCTTTACTAACTTTTGTTTTAATAGGTGCATTCAGTTCTCTCCAATTTGGAAGTAATTCATCTAATGCACGAGTTTCAAAAACATTTCCACTTAATATATGGGCACCAATCTCAGATGCTTTCTCTAATAAACAAATGTTTAAATTAGAGTCTAGCTGTTTTAATTTTATAGCTGTTGTTAATCCTGAAGGTCCACCTCCAACAATTACTACATCATATTCCATCGACTCCCTAGTCATATGGCATTTTTATCTTTCAGGATTATTTTTGTATAGTGTTTAATTTGTTCAGTTCGGCTAAAAATTGAGGAAGCGCTTCAAACAAATCTGCCTCCAATCCATAATCTGCAACACTAAAAATAGGTGCTTCACCATCTTTATTTATCGCTACAATTACTTTACTTTCTTTCATGCCTGCTAAATGTTGAATAGCGCCCGAAATACCAACTGCAATATATAAATCTGGGACTACAACTTTACCTGTTTGACCAACCTGATGATCATTAGAAATATATCCAGCATCAACTGCGGCTCTTGAGGCTCCAATGGCTGCACCTAATTTATCTGCAACTTCAGTAATTAATTTAAAATTATCACCACTTTGCATGCCTCTTCCTCCTGAAACAACTATTCTTGCTGTACCAAGTTCAGGTCTATCAGATTTAACTTCTTCTCTTTTAATAAATTTAGTTTGAACAAACTCTTCTAGTCCATCAACTTTTTCTATAGGTGCTGAACCGCCAGTGCTTTCACATGGATCAAATGAAGTTGGTCTTATCGTAACACATTTTTTTGTGTCATTGCTTTTAACTGTTGCAAAAGCATTTCCAGCATAAATAGGTCTAATAAATGTATCATTTGAAATTACTTTTGTAATATCACTGACTTGTGATGTATCTAATAAAGCAGCAATTCTTGGCATCAAATTTTTACCAAAAGTATTAGCAGAGCTAACTATGTGCGTATAATTTTCTGCAAGCTTTACAATAATTGGGGCAAAATTTTCTGCTGTAAAATTTTCATAATGGGGTGCTTCAATACTAATAACTTTTTTAACTGCAGGCAAAGCAGATAAAGCCTTTACTGCTTCTTCAGAATTATGACCAATGATTACAGCATGCACATCTTGATCAATTTGAGATGCAGCAGTAACCGCATTTAGAGTAAATGGTCTTAATTCTTTATTATTATGTTCTGCAATTAATAAAACTGACATTATATTACCTTCGCTTCATTTTTAAGTTTTTGAACAAGTTCTGCAACATTAGCAACTTTAATTCCTGCCTTTCTTTTAGGTGGTTCCTCAACTTTAATTTGTTCAACTCTAGGAGATATATCTACTCCAAGATCTGAGGCGTTTAGTTGATCCACAGGTTTTTTCTTCGCTTTCATTATATTGGGTAATGATGCATATCTTGGCTCATTTAATCTTAAGTCGCAAGTTACGATTGCCGGAATATTTACTTCAATTGTTTCAAGACCCTCATCAATTTCTCTGACTATTTCCAATTTTCCATCCTTGACATCAATTTTTGATGCAAAAGTTGCCTGGGGCCAATTTAATAATGCACTTAACATTTGACCCGTTTGATTGCAGTCATCATCAATTGCTTGTTTGCCCATAAAAACTAAATCTGGTTTTTCTTTTTCAACAACTTTTTGTAATAATTTTGAAACAGCCAAAGGTTCTAAAGTACCATCAGCTTTTACATGAATTCCTCGATCAGCTCCTACAGCTAAAGCTTTTCTAACTGTTTCTTGTGCTTTTTCTTCACCAATTGTTACCGCAACAACTTCTGTTGCTTTACCAGCTTCTTTAATTTTTACAGCCTCTTCAACAGCATTATCATCAGGTGGGTTAGTTGACATTTTAACATTGTCAGTCACAACACCGGTACCATCTTCTTTAACTCTAATTTGAACGTTGTAATCAATTACTCTTTTTACTGCGACCAATATTTTCATTAAGCTCTCAATAGTTTGTTTTCTGCATCATAAGGACTTTCATCCAAAACAGTTGCATCGTACATTTTTCCTAATATATCAACCTTTAATTTTTCACCAACATTTGCCATTTCAGGTTTAACCATTGCAAGTGCAATTGATTTGTCTAATCTAAAACCATACTCACCACCTGTAGCTCTTCCTATTACCTCATCATCTTTATAAATGGGGTTACTTCCAAGTACATCAGCATCTTCTGTATTGTGAACTTCCAAAGTTACTAATTTATTTGAAAATCCTTTTTCTCTCCATTTATTAAGCGCCTCTAAACCAATAAAATTACCTTTGTTTGGATGAATAAATCTATCTAATCCTGATTCATAAGGTGAATATTCAATAGACATTTCAGTCCCAACTAATTTATAGGATTTTTCTAACCTTAAACTATTCATTGCTCGGATACCAAAAGGTTTAATACCTAAATCTTTTCCAGCTTCCATCAATTTATCAAAAATATGATTTTGATATTCAATTGGGTGATGTAATTCCCAACCTAATTCTCCAACAAAATTAACTCTCATCGCATTAACTGGAGCGTACCCAATATCTACATTCTTAGCCGTTAGCCATTTAAAATTTTCATTAGAAAAATCATCAGTTGAAACTTTTTCCATTAGTTGTCTTGCTTTAGGTCCTGCAACAACTAGAACACCTGTACTATTTGTAAGGTCTTGAAAAGTAACTGACCCATCTGTTGGCATCCATTTTTGAATCCAGTCATGATCTAAACGTAAGTTTGATCCAGCAGAAACAAGGTAGTAACTATTTTCTGCTTCTTTCATTATTGTAAACTCTGAGTGCACTCCACCTTTCGTATTCAGCGCATGACATAAATTTATTCTTCCAATTTTTTTTGGGAGCTTATTTGCAACTAAGAAATCTAAAAACTCTTCAGCTTTAGGACCTTTAATTCTACATTTTGCAAATGCAGTCATATCTAAAAGACCAACATTTTCTTTTACATTTTGACATTCTTTTTTGATTGCATCAAACCATTTTGATCTTCTAAATGACCAATCATCTTTTTGTTCCATTCCATCTGTTGCAAAAAAGTTCGGTCTTTCCCAGCCAAATTTTTGTCCAAATACCGCACCTAAATCTCTCATTCTTTCATAACAAGGTGAAGTTCTCAATGGTCTTGCAGCTGGTCTTTCTTCGTCTGGATAATGAGTGATAAATACATGACTGTAAGCTTCTTCATTTTTAGCTTTAAGGTATGCCTTAGAGCAATAATCTCCATATCTTCTGGGCTCAACACCTAACATATCTATAGTTGGTTCTCCATCTACAATCCATTCTGCTAACTGCCAACCTGCCCCACCCGCTGCAGTAATTCCAAAACTATGTCCTTCATTTATCCAAAAGTTTTTAAGTCCCCATGCAGGACCAACAATTGGATTGCCATCTGGTGTATAACAAATTGCACCATTATAAACTTTCTTAACTCCAACTTCACCAAACGCAGGTACACGATGTATTGCTCCTTCAATGTGTGGAGCAAGTCTATCTAAATCTTCTTGAAATAATTCGTACTCAGAATCTTTTGATGGTCCATTAACATAACACGCAGGAGCGCCATCTTCATACGGACCTAAAATTAATCCACCAGCTTCTTCTCTCATGTACCATCTGCTATCACTATCTCTTAAAACTCCCATTTCAGGTAAACCATCTTTTTTTCTTTTTTGAATTTCAGGATGAGGCTCTGTTACAATGTATTGATGCTCTACAGGAATAACAGGAATATCTAAACCAACCATTTTACCAGTTTGTCTTGCAAAATTTCCTGAACAAGAAATAATATGCTCACATTCAATTGAACCTTTATCAGTTTCAACAACCCAACCATCTTTATTTTGTTTCATCGCAAGCACTGTTGTATTTCTATAAATCTCAGCGCCCATATTTCTTGCACCTGTTGCAAGTGCTTGTGTTAAATCTGCTGGTTGTATATAGCCATCTTCTGGATGTTGAATTGCTCCAACTAAATCATCTGTATGACATAGTGGCCAAATTTCTTTTACTTGCTGAGGTGTTAAAAATTTAACGTCAACTCCAATAGTTTTTGCAACGCCTGCATACTGATGATATTCATCCATTCTATCTTTGGTACTTGCTAATCGAATATTTGAAACAACACTAAAGCCGACGTTCTTTCCTGTTTCTTCCTCTAATTTTTTGTAAAGGTTGACTGCATACTTATGAAGTTGACCAACTGAATAACTCATATTGAATAAAGGGAGTAATCCAGCTGCATGCCAAGTTGAGCCTGAAGTTAATTCTTTTCTTTCAACAAGAACAACATCTGACCAACCTTTTTTAGCTAAATGATATAAAGCGCTTACACCAACAACTCCACCACCAACAACAACAACTTTAGCTTTTGATTTCATTCGAAGATTCCTACTAAATTTTTATCTACTCGGAAACAAAATTGTATCTGTTGATAACATTCTAAACTGAGGAGCCAAGTGACACTGGCGAGGACACTCCTGTAGTCAACCAACAATCTTTCAAAGGACCAGATTTTTCATACTTTTCAACTTGCCAATTGAACTTATGATAAGTCTTGCTTTGATCAAGCACTGTTACTTCAAACTGAGCCCAATTGTCGCCAGATTGAACAAGGGTGATGGTATGCTCAATATGATTTAACAACATTTTATAACCCTCTCCTTGGATCATTAAAGTAAATCTATCTAAAGGACCTGTAATTTTTTTATTATTGGGATGGGCAAAGTTCCAAGTTTGTTCGATCCCTGAGTTTTTATAAATCTTATCGTTATTTTTAAGTGCTAATAATTGAATTTGCACTACATCAAATGCTTCATAGTTTGTGTTTGGTAAAATTAAGTCTGCTTTTGCAACTGAAATATTAAAGAGTAATAAAAAAACTATCTTAAAGGTTGCGAGCTGTTTCCCTAACGTCTTCAAGAAATTCTTTTCTTTTTTCATTACTTACAAATGGTACTGCAAAATATCTTCTGTAGATAATATTATAAATACCGCACATATGAAAAACTCCTCTTTTCAATCTTCTGATTGGTAAGTTTAAAAAAAAGGTAGTAATCGCAAGCCTTGGTGAACCATAGGTACAAAAAATAATAGCTTTTTTATCCCTTAAATTACCAATTGGATAACCATAATTACCCCAGAGTTTTTTAAATCTGTAAGCCCAAGGTGGAGCCAAAACTTTATCTATCCAACCTTCAACAATCGCTGGCATTCTAAAGTTCCATATTGGTGCAACCAAAACTATCGTATCTGATTGTTCTATTCTTTTTCTGTGGTCTAAAACAACTTCATCTGGATTCTCGCCAGCAAAAACTGGATCAAATTTCTCTTTATACAAATCTACAACATCAACTTTATTACCTTTTAACTCAGCCTCTTTAATAAATTCATTTTTGATAGCTGAATTGAATGAATTATCATTGTAGTGACCATAAATTAAAAAGATTTTTTTCATAATGGCTTAATATCTAAAAATTAAAAAAAAACTATAATTATATTTATTCAGAGGTTTTGTAATTACTATTGTTAATTATAAACACAAATATAATTGGTAGAATTAAAGTTATAAGTGTAACAATAATTAAGAGAATACCAAGCTCTGAATAATCTGCATTAGTTTGAATTTCTCCAGAAACCTTGTCTTTAACCTCTCTTGTTACTTCAAAAATTTGATTTAAATATTTTGTTCCAAGCGCACTTGCGGATAATGCAAGATTTGTAAAAGATGCAAATACTGCAAAAAAAGTTGCTTTAAGATGAGATGGGGCATTTTTAGCTATCCAGGCTAGCAGTGGTATCATTGATATTTGGCCTAAAGGAGACTCAAGAGCTGTGTTAATAATCGCAATAAATTTTGCATCAACAACTCCTCCTGTAATAGAAGAAGTCCAATTATGAAATCCGTAATACATTCCAATGCTTGGTAGGAATAAAATTGCACCTGCTATACTTAATACAACAATAATTTTGGCTATAGTATTTTTGGCCATAAATGGTCTCAATAGAACTATCCCAAATAACGTTAAAACAGATGCTAGTAATGACAAAATAGAGAAAAATTGTTCATTAAAATTTAGAACATCTATCTCAAACCAAGTTAATCCAGGTCCAGGTCCAGGCATCGCTCTAAAAATAAAAATAATTACCGCTGTTCCAACAATAGTTAATCTTAAATTTTCAGGTAACTCCTTAATCAAATTAAACATTAAAAATAAAATGATAATTACAGACCCAGTAAAAACAATTTCTTGTGCATAGGGTATTTTAAAAGACCCAACAGATAATGAAAAAATTACAAATATTAAACTTCCACCTAAGATCCACCAGTTAACTTTTGGTCTTTCATCTCCTCTTTCGTCCCTAAATTTTAAACCCTGTATTTTTAAATTTCTTATTTTTTTATTTCTTAGATAGTTAGATAAAATTACAACAAAAATGGAAATTAAAGGGATTATTAAAGCATAAATATAAATTGAACCATATAATTGAATTTTATCTACTTGATCTAAACTTTCGACATTTCTAAATAAAATTACATTCGCCAATGCAACTAATACTGTTCCCCCTATTATTGCAAACCTACCAAGTGTTTGCATAGTAGTATGCATTATCTTTATTTGATCTTTAGAATATTGCTCTCCTTGATCATCAATCAATGGAACAGCCTCTACCGTCATTGCATCAGCAACCACATCTTGAATTACATAGCCAACTGGAGCTAAAATTACACTTATCACAAACCATGTTTCAATTTTTAAAATTTGAGACATCTCTTTAGTGTGAATGATAAGTCCATACATTATCAATAAGCTTAGGGCTATTAAGGATGCACCTAAATAAACCATGTAATTTTTTTTATTCCAAATAAGATCAACAAGATGTCCAAGAGGCATTTTTAATGCCCATGGAATACCAGCCCAAAATCCTAAACCTGCAAGAAAAGCTGCTGATAAATTCAAATAATCTTTTACAAAAAATGTTCCAACAATTCCTGTTAACCCTGAAATTCCTGCTGCAACATAAACCATTAATGGAGGAAGATAGGTCCATTTAAACTGACGACCTAAATCTAAGAAAGTATTATCAAAAAATTGATAAATTTTTTTCATAATGGATTTTACAACAAATTATAGAAAATATAAATTTTTCTGGATTAAATAGATTTTAGAGTTTTTACTAAATAAAAACCCACAAACATAGAAATAACAAATGTAACTGAGTAAATATTTAAAAGTGCAATTGAAGAAATTGCAGGTCCTGGACACAATCCACCTAAACCCCACCCTGCTCCAAATAAAGCTGAGCCAATCACCAACTTATTATCTATTACTTTATTATTTGAATAATTAAATTTTTCAGCAAAAATTGGTTTCTCTTTTTTTTTTATTAAATGAAACATAGGTGAAGAAACAACTAATGCACCAATCATTACAAACATTAATGATGGATCCCAATTACCAAATAAATCTAAAAATCCTAAAACCTTAGCTGGATTAATCATTTCTGATATTGTTAAACCTAAACCAAAAACAATTCCTGAAACTAATGAAGCTATTCTATTCATATTAAGTTATTAATTAAAACTGTTATAATTCCAACTGCCATAAACGAGACAGTTGCTATTATTGATCTTAAAGAAAATCTTCCAATACCACTAATTCCATGACCACTAGTGCATCCACCACTTATTCTTGTTCCAACACCAACTAACAAGCCAGCAAAAATCATTACAATATAAGAATTTGAGATAGTTATATTTACTGATTGATTTGAAAAAAAAGAATAAATAATTGGACCAATAATTAATCCTATTAAGAATAAAATATTATCAAGCTTATTATCTTTTGAGGTAAGTGCATTACTTGCTATTCCACTTATTCCTACAAGTCTGCCATTAAGTAAAAAAAATATTACAACAGCTAAACCTATAATTAATCCACCTGTAAAGGCAGTTATTGGTGTAAAATTTACAATATTCATTTTTTAATCACTTAGTACCGGAAAAGCTTGTCTCATTTTTAAAAAAAATTTCTGGTATTCCATTTTTGTACATTTGTTATCTACATATTCAATATCATTTTTCTCAACAAGTTCTTTTGCTTTTTCGTCTCTAATTCCAAGTTGTAACCAAAGAACTTTAGCGCCAATTTTAACTGCGTCTTCTGCAATTGCGTAAACTTCTTTTGAAGGTCTAAAAACATCTACTATTTCAACTTTTTCTTTGATATCTGTTATTTTTTCAAAAACCTCTTCGCCATGAATTTTTTCTCCTTTAGCCCTTGGGTTTACCGGAATTACCTTAAAACCATATTCCTGCATATATTTCATAACAATTGTTGAGGGTTTTTTTGGATCTTTGCTAACACCAATCATTGCAATAGTTTTATTCTTATCCAAGATTTCTTTAATATCTGGCATCAATTATTTATTTTTCCACTTAGGAGTTCTTTTTTCTAAAAAGGCTGAGATACCTTCTTTAGCATCCATTGCCATCATATTCTTTGTCATCATTTGACTTGTATACGCATATGCTTTTCTAAGTGGCATTTCTAATTGCTTATAAAAAGCTTCCTTGCCAATTTTTATTGTAAGATTTGATTTGGAGGCAATTTTTTTTGCAATTTTTAGAACTGCGTTATTAAGTTTTAATTTTGGATAACAATCATTAATTAATCCAATCTCTTTTGCAAAATTAGCTTTTATCGGTTCACCTGTTAAAAGCATCTGCATCATTGGTTTTCTATTAATTTTACGACTAACTGCAACCATAGGCGTACTACAGAATAATCCAATATTTACTCCTGGTGTTGCAAATAAGGCATCATTTGTACTGTAAGCTAGATCACAACTCGCAACTAATTGACATCCTGCTGCAAAAGCTGCTCCATGTACTTTGGCAATCACAGGTTTTTTTCCTTCAACTATTTGAAGCATAACCTTAGAGCAAAGATTAAATAGTTTTTGATATTTAGCTCTATTCTTTAAGCCTCTTACTTCTTTTAAATTGTGACCAGCGCTAAAACCTTTTCCTGCTCCCTCAAGAATAATTACTTTTACTTTTTTATCTTTATCTAATTTTTGAAGTGTTTTGAGAAGATCTGTTAAATTTTTAAATGAAAGAGAATTATAAGTTTTTGGCTCATCAATTGTAACAGTAACAATCCCATTGGATAAATTTTTATTTTTTATGTTCATGAAGATAATGGAAAATTTATTTAAGTTTTCCTTCTTCTCTCATTTTAGCTCTAATTTTTGTAGCAGAAATTTTTTGAGTTTCTTCATCTAAAACTATCTCTTCAATTTTATAACCAACTCCTCTTCCATAGCAAATGTTAGTAATATTTGGAACAAGCATGATTTTAAATTGTCCTTCAAATTCAGGATTTAATCTTTCTTCAATATTTTTTTTAACTGTTTCAAAATCAAATGGATTGTCATCAACACCTTGCACATCTCTTATTTGAATACAAACTTGCCCAGTTTTTTTAATAATTTCTTTAAATAAAGCATAGTGCCCATCATGAAATGGTTGCCATCTTCCAAGCATCTGAGCTGTTGGTTTTCTATTATCCCATTTGTAAGCCATTATTGTATCTCCTTTAGAATTTTAGGTGCCCAATTTTTAGCATCTTGTGTTGTTACATGAAAGTCAAACTTTTCTGGTTTAACAAACATTTTATTTGTATCGTCAAATCTACCCTCTTTAATCGTATCTACCCAAATTACATAATCAGACGGAAATAAAGCTCTTGCCTCAGGTGTGGGACAAATAAAATCAGCAATAACATTGTTTCCTTCTTTTTTTAATTTTAAAGCAAATTCTGCCATTCTTTTGGATTGTCTTTTTCTTCCTTCCTCTGAAAAATCCCAATCATTAGCTTCTTTTCTAACCTCATCTGCATTTAATCTTTTTGCATCTAACAAAGTTGCTAACTCATTCGCTAAAGTTGTTTTCCCAGAACCTGGTAAACCCATTATTAAAATAATTTTCATTTAGATAAATTACTTGTAACCCATTTATGAAATTGATGAGTTGGAGCATCCATTACAGGAGAGAAGTTTCCACCATTATATACTGGAGAACCTCTACCTTCTTGCATTCCCTCAATTGCACTTATGTCTTCAAGCATTACATCCTTCCAAAATTTAGAATTTTGTTTTCTAAGTTGTTTAAGTTCATCACCATTAGCACTTTCATTGCCAACATAGTACATATTCATATGTTCTTTGGTTTTATTTGTTGCTAGAGGCTCTAACCAAAAAATATAGAAATGATCTATATGCAAACCAATCATTACATTTGGAAATAAAGCCACATATTCTGAGTGTTGCAAATGATCTTTGTCCCAATTTTTAAAAGTGTTAAATTTTTTATCTCCTTCAGTTAAGGATTGATATTTTTTACTTCCCTGACCTGCAAATCGATTAGGCAAACCTTGTATGTGATAATGATCGTTAATATTTGATACCTTGTTTAATTCTGGATGAATTGTTGGGAGATGATAGCTTTCACAATAATTTTCTATTGCAAACTTCCAATTGGAATTAACCTCTAAATTAAAATAGCCATAATCATTAGAGTAATTAATTAATTTTTGATCTTCTTTATTAATAAATTTTGACCATCTTTGTTCTAATGGTTGAATATATTCTTCAAAATCAATTTCATTTGAATTGATATTAACAAAAATAATATCCATCCAAACTTTAGATCTAACTTCTTTTAAATTACTTTTAGTCTTATCAAATTTTTCTGATTCGTGAATATTAAGACCACCAACATGAGGTGTTGCAATCAATCTTCCACTAAAGTCATAAGCCCAAGAATGGTATGGACATCTAATGACATTTTTAAGAGCGCAAGCTTGATCTACAAGTTTAAATCCCCTATGGCTGCAAACATTATGAAACACTCTAATTTGATGGTCTCTATCTCTAACTATCAATAATGGAATCCCGAGCAGATTGTATGGTTTTGCATCTCCAGGGTTGGGTATGGAGCTTCCTACCCCAATAACTGTCCATTTATCGCAGAAAATTTTGTCTCTTTCATATTTGAGATAATTTTCATCTGTGTAGCATTGATTAGGCAACCCGTTCGCTATCTCAATTGGCTTATCCACATTGGAGAGTGATTTAAAATCTATGATGTCAGTATTGTTTGTAATTTTATTAATTTGATCCACAAAAAAAATTACCACCAAGATAATTTTTGGCAACTAATTTCCACTTTGGGTCTGAGTGAATTTCTTTGACAGAATTTTCAAAAAAGATAATGATCGAAAAAAAATGAATTTTTCTATTGAGATAGGTCCTCACTCAGATATTGAAACCCTGCCAGCATTAAGTGATGTTTATGTTACTATGCTTCCTGGAGGGGATTATAAAGAGACTGCAGATAAAGCTTTAGAACTTGTTAAAAAAGGATTCAATCCAGTTCCACACTTCCCTGCAAGATCAATGAATAATGAGCAAGAATTAAAAGATTATGTCAATAAATGTAAAGATGGTGGAGTTAAGCAAGCTTTAATTATTGGGGGTGGCAGAGACCCAGTTGGAAAATTTGATAGCTCTATTCAACTTTTAGAAACAGGTTATTTTGAAAAAATGAAAATAGGAATAGCAGGACATCCTGAAGGAAGTCCAGATATATCCGATACAGATTTAGAAAAAGCTATGATAGATAAAAAGCCTTATGCTGATTATATTGTAACCCAGTGGTTACTTGATCCTCAGCCTATTATAGATTTTATTTCTAAACAAAGCGTGCCAGTACATGTTGGAATTACTGGGCCTTTAAAAATATCTAGCTTAATAAAATTTGCTAATATTGTAGGGGCAAAAAATTCCTTAAACTTTCTTAAATCTAATTTTAGTAAGGCGTTAGATTTATTGAAACCTAAAGACCCTAATGATTTAATTGGGAAAGTTAAATCGCATACTGATAACTTCCACATTTATACATTCGGCGGCTTGAAGGAAACTAACAAGTGGTTGAAGGAGAACAAATATGTCGAATAATTTTGATTATGATAAAGTAAGACATGTTACGTCAGTCGATCAGTCTGACAGAAAGGTACCGTATAATTTAAGACAAAGCGGACCTACAAAAGTAGAGTTACTAATATCAACAAGGGTAAGAAAATCGCCTTATTGGCATTTGTCAATGAAAGCAGGTTGTTGGAGAGCAACTATATATAATCGTATTTATCATCCAAGAGGATATGTAAAACCTGAAGATGGTGGAGCAATGGTTGAGTACGATGCAATTGTAAACCATGTTACGATGTGGAACGTAGCAGTTGAAAGACAAATTCAAGTTAAAGGTCCTGATGCTGAAAAATTTGTAGACTATGTAATCACAAGAGATGCTACAAAAATTTCTCCTATGAGAGCTCGTTACGTAATTTTATGTAACGCTTATGGTGGAGTTTTAAATGATCCAATTCTACTTAGAATTTCTAAGGACCTGTTGAGCTGATGGAGCAGCAAGTACTGCGTATGCGGCACATCATTGATGA
>OBAL01000107.1_pt1 | contig 12726 bp, 22 predicted proteins | sample 1516331 | NCBI WGS metagenome assembly OBAL01 (sample SAMEA3275603, study PRJEB22092) | marine metagenome | biome: ENVO:00000038, "LAGOON"; feature: ENVO:00002042, "SURFACE WATER"; material: ENVO:00002019, "BRACKISH WATER" | collected 2014-06-21T13:56:00+00 | depth 0 m
TTCATTCGTCAACCGAAAGTTCATAAGCAGGTAACCTTGACTTTACTTGCTCCCCCAAGGGTTCAAGTCCTACCGGGAGGACCAACTACTATCATGAAAGGTAAACACATGCCTAAGATTTCTATGGACAAAAAGTACAAGGCACGAGATGGACGAGATAATGACTGACTATTCAGATTGGCGTAAGTGGAAGGAAGTTGAACTTCGGAATTATATGGAGTACTTTCAAGGTCATGAGGAGTACTCCCCACAAGGCGTAAAAGATATCTGTGATCGGCTTCTGGAGAAGGGCAAAGAAGCTGGTCTTGAGGGTTGTTACCTAAAGTTCAGATCACATATGGAGGCCTACGAAGACTGGCTTGGAGATCCTAGCGTCTCTGTTGTTGGCTACTGTAGGTTAAATTCTGAGGAACAAAAAGAAGTCCGTGAAGGGGACGCTGTTAGGGCTATGGCAAAAGAGTTAGGAATTTCAGAGTTTGAGGCTCGAACTCTTAAGCAACTAAAGGACAAAGGCGTAGTATGACACAGATCAAAGTAACGTTGATTGATAACATGGGCAGTGACCTTAGCGTGGTTAATGCAGCCCGTGTCAGCTTCGGTAAGAAGTCAAACTGGGAAGGTCGGGTAGGTGGGCCTAACGTCTTGCCTGAGCGTGATGCAAAACTTATCAAGTACCTAGCCAAGCACGAACACATCTCACCCTTTGGCCATGCTTTTGCCTCTTTCCATGTTAAGGCTCCGGTCTTCGTAGCACGACAGCTGGTTTAACTATCTTTAGTACTCGACAACTCCCTGTGTTTGTGGTATAATTTTACCAGCATTCATAAGGAGGTTTCTATGATAAAAGAAAGAAAAGGGGACACAGCACTACGTCTGTGTGATGAGTGTGGACATGAGCAGTGGGTAAACTACTGGAATGTCTACAAAAAATCTGGACACTTGTGTAGGCACTGCTCCAATAGGAAGAATGGTTCTTATCGACAAGGTAAGTACACCTCTTGGAATAAAGGTAAAAGAAGTGATCCGAGGAAAGTCGGAAGCCACTATCTTAACAGCAGTGGATACTACGAGGTTTGGGTTGGTCAACACACAATCCCAGAGTTAAAAGGTGGGTACTACCGAGAACATAGGCTCATGGCAGAGGTTATGTTGAACAGAGAACTCAAGCCCACTGAAATTGTACACCACATAGACGGGGATAAGACTAACAACACCTACGACAATCTTGATGTCTTAACTGGAAATGCACATCACAGAAATGTACATAACCAATTAGAGAGGTTGTCCATGTGGTTGGTTCGCTGTGACCTAATAAAGTACAACAAAGAAACAAGTCAGTACTATCTAGACCCTTTCCTCAGAGATGAGGTTAGCAAATCTGGTGAATTGCTGGGAAGCCCTAACGAGAAAGACGAGGGTAATCAGCAGCGAAGCCTACGTGACATGAGTCATGAGGAACGTTCAGAGACTATCCAGAAATGGAGTACACTCAAGCGAGTGGAAGCGCCAGACACCCTACTAGCAAATCTTGCAGAGGGTGATGATATAGTCCCCTCCCCATTAAAAGATGGGGCAGACTGCCTGCACGAAGGAGGTAAGTCGGACAAGGAGTAGCGAACCTTGTTGAAGATATAGGAAACACAAATTTCTTCGTTGGAATGAGATCAGTCGAAGGTATGTTGATGATGAGCCTGAGCTTTATAAGCCAGAGGTGTGGCGTGGTCGTAGTGCCGATAAGAAGCAGGGGTCTGATGGTGTAGTAGATATCTCTAAGGTTGATTGTGAGGGGGAGATTGCAGATAATAACCTGAACTACTCTAAGCTAAGTACCTCTTTGGAGTTGCTGGAACTAGATGCTCTGAATGCTTACGACGCTTTGATTCTAGCCGGTGTGGCCCCAGAACAAGCTAGGATGATACTACCTCAAAGCCTCCTGACAGAATGGTACTGGAGTGGGAGCCTAGACGCTTTTGCAGACATGTGCAAACTCCGACTTAAAGAAGATACTCAGTATGAGTCACGACTTGTTGCACAACAGATCGACAAAGAGATGTTAAAGCTTTTCCCTGTATCTTGGGAAGCACTAATCAAAGGAGAAACTACACAATGAAAAACATCACACTTATCACCCTTCTCACCCTCTCTGCTTGCGCATCTGCACCTGCGACAGCACAAACTTCTACTCAAGTTATCGTAAGTGGCAACTCTGCGGGTGCAGCCTCAGCCTCCCATACCACTAGCAGGTCTAGTGTTGGCGGAGACACTGCTGGGACTTACTCTGTTCGTAACTCTAGTGGGGCTTCTAATATCTCTGGTGCGGCTATTACACGAAAACGGGATGGAAACACTTACGTAGGCGTAACTGAAACTTGGTCTGATGGTAATGACTATTCGTCCACAGTTAATCGTGGAGGTGTAGGTTACGCAAACAGTAGTCAGTCTGGCAGTGCTGCTGCTACTTACTACAGCGGACAAAACCCTTGGCTTCAATCTGGATGGTAAACCATGAAGTATCTAACACTAGTGCTGGCGCTCTTTGCGTCAGCCACCCAAGCTCAGACAGTCAGTGAGAGTGGATCTACTAGCCTTTCAAATTCTGGTGTTGTGTTTGGTGACTCCTATGCAGTACAACAAGCTCCAAGCGCAGTAGCACCGGGAAATATGCACACCGCTCCTTGCGTGATCGGCAGTAGTTTTGGTATTGGTGTTCCCGGTATTGGTCTTAGTGGTGGTGGTGGAAGGGTTGATAAAAAATGCAACACAAGGGAGGAGGTGAAAGCCTTGAACATCCTTCTTGCACAACCTAAAAGCCTAGCTCGTGATGCTGCCCTGCTTCACTACTGCAACAACGACAAAGACATAAAAGCTACCCTTGTTCAGATGGGAGTCTGTAAGACTAAGACCAAAAACAAGCATACAACACAAGCCAGATACGCTAAGCCTATCCACATTGTTAGGTTTAAGATTTGCAAAGACATGGGAGGTGGGCGTATCGGAGTGTACCCTGACACTTCAGAAGCTAAGATTTCCTGTCGGGACTACATCAAGAAAAACCCCGGAGCTAACGTTAATCTGATTGGAGGTTGAACAATGAAAGATAAAGTTGGAGAGATCTTCACTTGTATCGTGTCTAAGTCAAACTTCTACAAGTCTGGTAAAGAGTACCCACTTGTAGAGAAAGACGGAAAGTTGGGCTTTATAGGGGAGGATGGAATGTTTGACCCTAAAGGAAAGACTGCCTCTCAATTTATCAAAGGAAGAGCTAATGCTATTCGGACCTAGCACATACCACAGAGGTAAGCGTAACTTCGGCACTGGTTACGATATGATGGATGGGTGGTGGGTCAACGATGCACGTTCTGCACTCACAGAACTGAAAGGAGATAAGACATGAGTTACTACATACCTGATAACTTGGTTGAGGACCTGATTAAGATTCTGCGCAATGGGGTGTGCCAAGATCAGTATGATGAGATTGAGGTATATGAAACAGAGCAACTCATGTGCAAAGCGGCTGATCGCATCGAGGAACTTGAAGCCAAGCTGGCGAAGGCGGTGGCGGGACGTGACGAAGCACTGAACCAGTTGGACAGCGCAAGACAGAGTGTGGATGTCTTGGAGAAGCGTGTGGCAAATCTTCTGTGTGGATACGACGAACACCGCAAGCCGTTTGTTACTTTTCGCACCACCCTCGCAGAGCTGAAAGGACAGGACGATGAGTGATAACCCGCATCTTGCCTGCCCATTCGTTGGGTGTGGTTCTTCAGATGCCTTCAACTGGAACGATGATGGCTATGGTCACTGTCACTCTTGTGGTGGTGACTACCCTAGCAAAGGTATGGAGATCTTTGACTGGGCTAAGAAGGAGTATCCACTTAAACCTATGATAAACCCTAAGACAGCAGAGGTAACTAGCACTACTTTCAGTGGTATCAGAGGTATCGAAGAAGACGTAGCCAAGCTTTACGGCATCCAGTTGCAAATGACTGGTGATGGTGTACCTCTTCGATATGCCTACAAGTACCCTCACACAGTCAAGTATCGAGATTACAACAACAAGGCTAACTCTTGGGTCAAAGACATTGGCCTAGGTATGAGACACTTCTTTGGTCCACCTATCAACTCTGGATCATCTAAACGACTGTACATTGTAGAAGGGGAGTTCGATGCGGCTTCCCTTTTTCAAATCTTGGGGAAGTCTTTCCCTGTCGTCTCCTTGCCCAGCGCATCTATCGGGGACAAGTTTTTAAAGGGCAACTTCGAGTTCCTATCTAACTTCCAAGAGATCGTGTACTCGGGTGAGCTAGATGATGCAGGTAGAAAGGCTGCTGACAAACTCTACGAGATCTTCCCTGAGAAGTTCTATTACGTCCCTATGAACAAGCATAAGGATGCTAACGACTTCCTGACTAATGGGGATGGTGATGTTCTCAAGTGGTCTGCTCTCAAGCCTCAACGGTACTCCCCTGAGAACTTCTTCTGTTCTGACGAAGCAGTAGAGACTGCAATCAAGACAGAGAATCCTTATGAGTACACACCTACAGGTCATGAAGAGCTTGACAGTATGTGTCGTGGTCTGGTTAAGGGTGGTATCACTTTCATCAAAGCACCTAGAGGTACGGGTAAGACAGAGATCATTCGGTACTTTGAGACAGCTATGCTTAGGACTGAAGAGACACGCATTGCTTTGCTTCACATGGAGGAGATGAAATCTACCACCTACAGAGCTATGGCTACTTATCAGCTTGGGGTTAATGTACGTACAAAGGATGATGCTAAGTGGAACCAAGTAGAAGAGGAGGATGTTGTCAAGGCAGCTAAAGAGGTTACTCAGGGTGAGCGTACCATCATCTTTGAAATGAGGGCACATGACGATCCGATGAAGCTTCTCGACTATGTGAGGCTTGCAGCTACAGTCTATGGGGCAGAATATATCTTCATTGACCACGTACAGCGACTTGCGTATCTCTCAAGTGCTGGTGTTGACGGTGCTACTTCAACTCTAACTACCCTTGGTTCTAGGATGGCACAGCTATCAAAAGAGTTGAACATTGGTGTTATCTTCATCTCTCAAGTCAACGACGATGGTCGAACCAAGTATGCTGCATCTCTTGAGGAAGAGGCTATCATCTGTATCAAGTTGGTACGAGATGTTGAAAGTGAAGATGACTTGTTAAAGAATACCACCGGACTCCACATCGAAAAGAATCGTCCATTCAGTCAGCTTGGTAAAGCTGGTGGTGTTTACTATGACCCAGAGACAACAATCCTTTCAGAGTCAGAGTACCCAAATTCCGGTTGACGAATCGGCCTTTTTGTGTTATTCTTTCTAAGAAAGGAGCGCAACATGGAAAAGTATTGCAAAAACTGTGGAGAAAAGCTGGCAGATACAAAAAGGAGTCATGCAGTCTTTTGCACCGTGACCTGTAAGAAAGCGGCAGAACATAAGAGACGGATCTCTAATGCTGAAAAAAGGGAATTAAACAGGTTGAGGTCAAAAGCTTGGAGAGAGGCTAACAAAGAGAGGTCAAAAAAGAAAGTCTCTGACTGGCAAAAACTGAATAGGCATAGGTGTGCGGCTAACGGTATGAAGTACTTAGCAGCTAAAAGGTCAGCAACACCAAGTTGGTTGACAAAAGAAATGGAGGGACAAATCCAAGAAATATACTGGTTAGCACAAGACTTATCTAAGGTCTCCCCAGACAGATACCATGTAGATCACATTGTACCCATACAAGGGGAGAACATCTGCGGGCTTCATGTACCTTGGAACCTTCAGGTTCTCCCGTCAGATATAAATATCAGTAAGGGGAATCGCCCATTCAGTCAGCTTGGTAAAGCAGGGGGAGTTTACTACGACCCAGACACTACTCTCTTGGAAGAGACAACTTGGCCAGAGGGGCTTGCAGCATGAGTAACTGACGTGCTATAATTCACACCTAAGTGGGAGGACACATGAAGATCTTTGACATTGAAGCTGATGGGCTTCTTGATACCATCACCAAGATTCATTGCGTCTCTTACACAGAAGATGGTAAGAACTTCAAGACGATCTTTGACTACGCATCTATGCGGGAGTTCTTCTTAAACGAAGGCTTGCTTATAGGTCACAACATCATACGCTATGACCTTAGGGCAGTTGCTAAGATCCTTGGTATCAAGGTTAAAGCTAAGGTGTATGACACACTTGCTATGTCTTGGGTCTTTGAGCCTATCAGATCTAAGCATGGACTTGAGTCTTGGGGTGAGACCTTTGGTGTCCCTAAACCTGAGATCAAAGACTGGGAGAACCTTACACCGGAAGAGTACCAACATCGCTGTGAAGAAGACGTTAAGATTAACTGGAGGGTATGGAACCACTTAATCAAGAAGGCTAAGCTAATCTACGACGACAAGAAAGAGCTTGATAGGTTCCTTCAATACCTGTCGTTTAAAATGGAGTGTGCAGCTAAGGCAGAAGACTCTGGCTGGAAGGTTGACCTTGAACTTGTTGATAACTCTATTGCTGAGCTAACCAGACAGCAGGAAGAAAAGGTTGAAGAGCTTCGACTTCATATGCCTATGAACAAGAAGTACACAACCAAGAAGTTTCCCAAGCTACCTTTCAAGAAAGATGGGACACTCTCTGCTCAAGGTATCAAGTGGAAAGAACTACTGAAGGAGAACAACCTACCAAGCAACTATAAGGGTGAGATCAAAGTACTCAAGGAGCTTGAACCAGCTAATCCCGGATCCTCTGACCAAGTTAAGGCTTGGCTTTTTGATCTTGGCTGGGAGCCTTGCACCTTTGACTACAAGAAGAACGACGATGGTTCTGAGCGTACTGTACCTCAAGTGCGTAAAGATGGGGAGCTTACACCTTCTGTCAAACTCTTGATTGATAAGAATCCCGGTGTTGCAATCCTTGATGGGCTTACAGTAATCAACCACCGTCTAGCTACTTTCAAAGCTTTTAGAGAGTGTCAGGTTGATGGGTATTTAAAGGCTGAAATCGACGGCTTAACCAATACCCTTCGTTTCAAGCACAAGAAACCGTTGGTCAATCTTCCCGGTGTTGACAAGCCTTGGGGCAAGGAGATTCGCGGCGCTCTTATCTGTGAGTCTGATGAGGTTCTTTGCGGTGCTGATATGGTCTCACTTGAGGACTCTACAAGAAGGCACTATATTAAACCTTTAGATCCAGATCTGGTAGAAGAACAATCTAGGAGTAACTATGATCCACACTTAAAACTTGCAATGACTGCAGGCATGCTTACACAGGAGGACTATGACTTTTATGTCAGTTACAAGGAAGAAAGTTAGTGATTTAGTAGGTCAAACTTTTGATAGGCTTACTGTAGTTGAGTACCTAGGGAAAGGTAAACACGACAAACATTACTGGAGATGCTCTTGCATCTGCGGTGGTGAGGCAGTTCTTGCAACTTACAGACTGACAGGAAGAAAAAATGTTAAATCTTGTGGGTGTCTAAGAGTTGAAAAACTGAAAGAGAATAGGAGAGACCCCACAAAACATGGCTTGCACAAGCATAAACTGTACTCAGTTTTCTATGCCATGCACTACAGATGTAACAGTGAGTCAGCACAAAGATGGAAATACTATGGAGGTAAAGGGATTAAAGTTTGTTCTGAGTGGCAAGACTTCCTTACTTTCTATACTTGGGCAACAGAAGCTGGCTATGAAGAAGGGTTATCCATAGATAGAATTGACCCATCTGATGACTATAAGCCAGCTAATTGCAGGTGGATAACTGTATCGGAAAACACAAGGAGAATTAATGACAGAGAGTGACAAAGAGAGGTTTAAGCGGATACACGCAATTCGTAAAAAAGCAAAAATTGTAACGTACTCAGCAATGTATGGCGTAGGTAAAGCTAAGCTTGCAAGGTCCACAGGCATGTCAGAGTTCGAAGCAAAAAAGCTTCTTGATGCTTTCTGGAAAATTAACTGGGCAGTTGTTGAGATCTCAAAATCTGCTGATGTAAAAACAGTTGATGGTTCAATGTGGATCAAGAATCCTGTCAGTGGTTTTTGGCACTCTCTGAGGTTTGAAAAAGACGCTTGGAGTACGATCAACCAATCAACTGGTGTCTACTGCTTTGACAACTGGCTTGCCTTTTATCTCAGTAGACGTCCAAATATCATCGGACAGTTCCATGATGAATCTATCAACCGTATCAAGAAAGGTGAAGAGGCGATACATGAAGAGACGCTTAAGTGGGCCATTCAAAAGGTCAACGATAAGCTCAAGCTTAACATCGACCTAGATGTTGATGTACAATTTGGTAACAGATACTCGGAGATCCACTGATGTACTATAAACTTGGTAAAGCCTTAAATAAAGGCCTTATAGGTGCTATTTGTAGCGTCAAAGATGACACCAGTGCCTTTAAGGTTATCGATGCAACCCACCTATCCCACGGATTTTGGGACCTTAATGTAGAGTACCTTGACTCTGGTTCTCGTTTAACACTAAAAGGTCGAGATCGTGTCTGGGTACACAAATTTAACCCTCCCAAAGGAGACGACGAAGAAGACCTCTTCACAAAAGATGAAACAAAAGGAAACACCATGAACAACGCAAACCCTAAAACCCTTTTCGAGATCAAAAACTCCGGTGACACTAGCTACGGCCACTACCTTGCAACCAATAGCCAAGGCCAGTGGGTCATGGAGGTTAAAGGTTCTGGGGCAATTCTAACAGTTAGCAAAGAGAACGTTCAGGAAGTACTACCTTACACTGTTGGCGTTAAGTACCTTGGCAGTGATAAAGTCTACAACTACTTCGCTAACAAAGACCAGTTTGAAGTTGGGTTGTACCTACTGAATGGTAGTTTGGTCTGGCTCTCCGAACTGGATACTAAATCAAAACTTGCAACAAAAGAGTTTAAGCCAGAGTTTAAACTTGCTACAGAAGCTCTTAGCTATTGACCAAGACTCTCGAAACATGCTATAATTTCTCTACAGTAACAAAGAAGGACTACTGAATGTCTACCGGAATCAAAAACACTTTTGTCCACCTCGAAGGCATCATCGAATGGGCAAAGCTCTTTGAGCACAACCGTGATAAGGTTGGTTACAATGGTGCCTATGAAGACACTGATGGGCGCACCACTGTGAACTTCATTCTTGATGCAGCCAACATGGACAAGCTGCGTAAGAGTGGTTCCCTTAAGCGTGGTACTCCTGATGCACAAGGCCGTGGTACTAACGTCAAGTTTGACCGCAAGTGGCACACTGGACGTGACTTTGACTCGGGTGCTCCTGCAGTCTACCGAGCAGATGGTAACCCTTGGAACGTAGAGGTTGATGGTGAAATTGGTAATGGCTCTTATGGCCGTATCGAGCTTGTAGTCACTTACTTCCCCGGACCTAAGACCTACTCCACTCGGATCGAAAAAGTTAAGATCCTTGAGCATGTAGCTTATGATGGACCTTCTGATCCTTTTGCAACAGACGAGACTGGCAGTGTAAAGAAAGCGGAGCCTGCAACTGAAGCGCCAAAGCAACCTGCAATGGCCGACGATGATATCCCTTTTTGATAGGTGACTGAATGGCTAAGACTGTAGATACTACAAACCCCGAGCGCAAAGCATGGCAGGACATGACAGATGCCGAGAAAGGCGCGCTTCTGCTGGCCCATCATCGCGGTGAGGTGCTCCAGCGCTTTACCTACGGCGAATGGCGCGAGGTATTCCCACACCCAATTTGGACTGACGGCACCGCCTACCGCACAAAGCCCAAGCCCAAGCGTAAGACGGTGACGCTAGGCGGCAGCTACCAAAAGAGCATGGGTTGGATTTTCGGCTTCACACATCCCCAAGGCATCACCTACAAAATCACCTTCGACACCATCGACGGCGTCCCCGACCCCGACAGCATCCGCATGACGCCGCTTGAATAAAACCTGAATAAAAAGGAAAACTAAATGACCAAGACCATCGACACACTAGTCAACGACATGAACAACGTGATCCTTGGTCTTGGTGGCTGGGATGAGGCAATCACGACCTACCTTGCACAGGAGATTTCTAAAACCGCTGAAAAGCGGTTCTCCAAGCCGCAAGAGCCTCGTGGTTACCTCTCCCTCTCTGCACTAGGCGATCCTTGTGAGCGTAGCCTTTGGTATAAGGTTAATATGGCTGACAAGGGTGAACCACTATCTGCTGAGGCTTTGGGTACATTCTTCTACGGAGATTTGCTCGAAGCCTTTATCCTCGCTGTCGTTAGGGCCGCAGGCCACCGAGTAGAGGGTGAGCAAGATAGGGTTAATGTGCATGGAGTTAAAGGCCACCGAGACGCAATCATTGATGGGGTCACAGTTGATGTTAAATCTGCATCTTCTTACGGCTTCCAAAAGTTTGAAGATGGGAGACTAAGAGAAGATGATCCCTTCGGCTATATCAGCCAGCTTTCTTCTTACGTCTATGCAGGCAAAGATGATCCACTGGTTACAGACAAAACTCGTGGTGCTTTTCTTGCAGTTAAGAAAGACCGCTTCAAACTTGCACTTGATATCTATGACTTTACTGAGGAGTTGAAGACTAAAGAAGAAGAAGTTGAACGAAAGAAAGCCCTCGTTAATGGCGATATTCCAGAGGATCGACTGCCCCCTGTTCCACAGTCTAAGACTAGTCCCAACATGAAGTTGGATACCAAATGTAGCTACTGTCAGTTCCGTAAAGAGTGTTGGCCTGATGCTCGTACCTTTATCTACTCTTCTGGTCCAGTTTTTCTTTCTCATGTAGAGAAGGTTCCCAATGTCCCTGAGGTTATCGAGTGAGTAAGGCAAGATCAGCTAAAGCGAAAGGCCGACTTGGGCAGGATGAGATTAGAGATAAGCTCTATGAAGCTTTCCCGGAGCTAGAAGAGGGTGATATTAAAGGTGCTATCATGGGGGAGGGGGGAGCAGACATTAAGCTCTCTCCTGCAGCCAAGAAGCTTATTCCAATCTCTATCGAAGTTAAGCGACGAAAGTCTGGAATGAAGACTCAATACGACTGGCTAGACCAAGCAACGGGTCATGGAGAAGAGCCGCCTGTAGTTTTCTTTCGGGCAGATAGATCAAAGTGGTTGACTATTACTACTGTAGATCACTACCTAGACCTACTCAAAAGGAGTAAAAATGTTTAACTGGCTAAAGAAGAAACTCTTCCAAAAGAAAGTAGAGGAGCACTACCTAGACTATCAAGGCCCAGAGACAGAGACCTACACAGTTACAGTGTGGGCAACAATCGGTGGACCTTTTCAAGATCCTTCCGGGACTTGGACCTTGTTGGTAAAGGTTGCAGTCGATGGGGAAATTACTGTGACAGAGTTCTACTTTGAAAACTTTGACTCTGCCTACAAGTTCGAGACCGAACTACTAAAGAAACAAGGACCTATGGACATTGAACTGCCAGTAGGCATGGAGATCCTAGAAACGGAGTACAAATGGGAAAAACAGTAGTCGTATACACCTGCAGCCATGCAGATCCGAGTGTAAGCAACGACAGGTTTAATCTTTTAGGTAGCCTTATCTATGATCTAAAGCCTGACTATGTTGTTGATCTTGGTGACGGTGCAGATATGAAGTCTCTCAACACCTTTGATACAAGAAGCCCACAAGCAATCGTCAGTCAGTCTTATGAAAGGGATATCGATTCTTATAACGACTCTCAAGAGAGGCTGAGGTGGAAGTTCCGTCACCATAAAAGAAAGAAACCTTTGTGGTTTGGTTTTGAAGGTAACCATGAAAACCGTATCAAAAAAGCTATCAGCAATGACCCGAGAGTTGAAGGTGATCGTCTGGGCATTTCTTTCAAACACCTTCAAACCGACCACTGGTTCGACGAGTACCATGAATATGAGAACTCTGCTCCCGCCATCTTTGATTACGATGGTGTTAGCTACGCTCATTACTTTAGCTCTGGCAACTATGGGACAGCTACTTCTGGTCTTCACCATGCTTATACCCTCCTTCAAAATAGGAGCGCATCTAGCACTTGTGGTCACTCTCATAAGCGTAGTCTTTACTTTAAAGATGGTGCACATCCACGCGGGATTATTGGTCTCGTTGCGGGCTGTTTTAAAGGAGCAGAAGAAACATGGGCTGGACAATCTAACAGTGAGTGGTGGAAGGGAGTTGTTATCAAACGCGAAGTTAGTAAAGGACTCTACGAACCAGAGTTCATCTCGCTGAAGACCTTGGAGAAAACTTATGGTTGACAGAAACAAACAAGAGGGTATAACTAGTGCCTCGTTTTCGTAAAAGATACGCAATTAGTATGGTTGTTTGGGTTGAACCTGATGCACCATTCCTAGAACTTAATAACGGGGGCAACGAAGATGTTGTCCTCGAACTAGTTAAAGAGATGGTCTACGACCTAGACGACATGGAAATACAAGAAATCGAAGTGGAGTGCCTTGAATGACTAACAAAGAAAAACATGAACTTAATCTAGCACTGGCAGGTGTTTTCTTCCTATTTGGTATGGGTCAAGAAGTATCTTCAACTTATACTCAAGTAGTACAGGTTGGACTCTACCTCATTGGTGCCTACCACTTCGTAAAAGGTTTCTACTACATTTCGCTCGAACGAATTAAGAGGTGCGTCCTTACCGTACCAGACCAACACCCAGCAGAACGCAACCACGAAGGCCAGCGCCGCAAGACGCGCCGCACGCTGTGCACTCGGTCCCATCAACGCGGTCAGCGCTGTGACGCGGATGTGCTGGTTGTGGCGCAGC
>OBAL01000109.1_pt1 | contig 12604 bp, 8 predicted proteins | sample 1516331 | NCBI WGS metagenome assembly OBAL01 (sample SAMEA3275603, study PRJEB22092) | marine metagenome | biome: ENVO:00000038, "LAGOON"; feature: ENVO:00002042, "SURFACE WATER"; material: ENVO:00002019, "BRACKISH WATER" | collected 2014-06-21T13:56:00+00 | depth 0 m
GGTGCCCGACATCATCGCGATGAAGAGCGTATTTCCAGCTTCTTGCCTGCGGTGACCAAAGACCGCAATGGACGAAGTGCAAATCAGGTCAAAATAGGCGGTGCGGTCCAAATAGTCCATGAGTGGATGAAAGGCCTCCCCCAACCATTGGGGACCCAAGTGGGCGATGCGCTCAATTTGCTCGGGATCGCCGTAACTCAACGGCGCGACAACTTCAAAAGAAGGTGACGTACCACCTTCCTCGAAAGCACTTTTGAGCAATCCCAAGATGTGTGCATGGTTGCCGCTCTGTGATCCGCTGTGGTTGAGCAGCAGCTTGCCGGGGGTAGGACGGCCGCCTTCGCGCACCCATCGCTGTACCTGTTCAACGTCTTCGGGATTAAACGCGCCGTATTGAAACGGCAGCATGGTTCCCGCGAACCCATACTTTTGGACCAGAAGTTCGAAATCGCCTGTGTTCCAAAAGCACCAATAGTTGATTCGCTCGCGCACAAACGGCGCAAAGTGCCGCTGGTACGCAGCCAACTTTAAGTAGCGCTCCAATCGAATTTTAAGACTTTTTCCCTTCACATTGGCGAGTCCGCCTTTGGGGCGGTCGGCACGTTCGTATAAGGAAAAGCCTTTGAACGCTTGCAAGAGTTCGTACAAGTCGTTGCCGTAAAACATCCAATAGACGGGCAGCGTTCCGCCGTGGAGTCGCACCCATTTGATCTTTTGAAAAGTGAGCAAGTGAATGTAGATGCGTGTAGCCACTACCCCGTGTTCGCGCGCGTAGCGGTCCCATTCAGAAGCGTGTATCACCTGTTCCCCGCTGACATGGCGGTAGGGGGCAACAGGCCCGAAAACAATATAAAGGTGTTGTTGTGTGACCTCATTTGCCCTGCGCATAAAGGGCATAAGGAACTTCTCGTCATTGATCAGGTGAATGTACATGGGCGCGTGAGGGGTGTTTATTGGTGGTACCCCAGCTGCTCCATCACTCCGCCAGCGATGTCCCAAACGACCGCGAGCTCTGCCTCGGTCAGGGTGGTTTTGTATTGACCTATCCTGTCTTTATCCACGGGTTCGAAGGTCTTTTGTTTCCAAGCCACCGTGGTCAGCGGCTCATCATTAAACTCGTAGTAGCGCTCCATCGCGTCGTGGTAACCTACGCCGAGCAGGTCGGCAATGCGTCCAAGTTCTTCTCGTGGATGAAGGACCAAGTCTTCGTAGCGCACGCGAATGGCATCTTTACCCTCTAAAAAGTCTAGTAAGGTCTCATTGTTCTCCTTCCACGCTTTGGCAATAGCACCCACCTCCGTCTCCAGGCGCGGGGCATAGGGACTGTCATAGTTCGATTGGGTCAATGCCAAGTAGGAACACGCCACATCTCGCACGTCCCGAACCAAGTGAATGAACCGAGCATTCGGGGTCGCACGCTCCAAAATAGACAGCCGTTGCAGGTAGTAATTGTTTTTGTCCAGCGCCACCTTCGGCATTTCCTTGCCCAATTTCTCCGCATAGGTTTGAAAGACAACCTTACTAGCATCTTCATAGGTAAGTGCGGGGTTCTGCAGCGCCGCTTCTTGGAGGTGAAATTTGAGCCGCGACTCGCTCAGTCCCCAAGTTTCCATTTTCTTACTGGCCAAAACAGACGCGACAAAAGCGTCTATCACAGAAGCATCTGAGAATGCGGCATTTTCATATCGTTGAAAATTCCACTCGACAAAGCCACACTCTGGGGGCGCCACCAGCATCGGGTGCGCGTTGAGCATGAGCCGAAACATGGAGGTCCCGCTGCGCGGATTGCCTAAAACATAAAATAACTGCATGCTCAAAGGTAGTATTGTGCTGCGATGGCGAACAAGAAGCGCGTTGAAGTTGAATTTCTTTTTTGCACATTTGGCTCAATTTCAAAGGTCCCGCCAAGCATTGTGAGTGTCTTTAAAAAACAAATTATCAAAGGGTCGGCCTCCAACTTGGCAGGCATTCTATTGGGCGTGGTCAACAACCTGTGGATCTTTCCTTTGGCCTTTTCTCTCGAACAATTGGGCGTGTACCGATGGGTGGAGCGCACTGGGGTCCTCATTGCCACCATTGCCCTATTGGGCTTGCACCGCCTCTATGTGCGCTTCCAAAGCACCTATTCTGGCGAACGAGCAGCTCAATTTTTAAGCAATATTGTTTTTGGCGTCTTGGGCATGGCCTTGCTGGTCGGCGGGACGCTTTCCATTTTTGGTGCCGACCTGGCCTCTAGATTGGACGTCGACTATTCCGCTGGTCCACTCAACACGCTCGGCGCGGTAGTCGCCGGGACGATGCTGTACGCCCTGGGGCTCTCCATTGCCTCTTCGTCCAAGCGCATCTCCTTGCCATTTTTTCTCAAAAACGTGGGCATTCGCATGGCCTTGGTGTTGTCTACCTTGGCGTTTTTGTCTCATTGGCTGGGCTTTGAAGGGTGGATGCGCCTCTTCGCATTGACCCATTTAGCGGTTGGCTCCATCGTGCTTCTTTATGCGGTACGGCTCAAAAAAATTGCTCTGGTGCGCCCTCGCAGTTTGGACGACGGTTCGCGCAAGACCTACCTGGCATTCTCGAGCAGCGGCATCGCCATGGCCATCATGACAATGAGTTTGACGACCATTGACAGCCAAATGATCGCCTCTGTCATTGGTGTGGAGGCGCTGGGCATCTATTCCATCGCCTTTTTTATTGGGAGTTTTGTCGACGGCATTCGCCGGCCGGTGTCCCAGGCGCTGTCGCCCCAGTTTGCGAATTTGTGGAACGAGGGGAATAAGACCGCATTGGGCAAAATATATGCGCGCACGTCTCGACTCTTGATGGCCGTTGCACTGCTCGCCTTCATGGTCATCGTTCCCAATTTGGACCTGCTCTTTTCGCTCATCCCGGACCCCGAACGCTTCCAGGCCGCCAAGCCCGTGGTGGTCCTCATTCTGGCCAGCCGCATTATCGACTACTCCTTTGGATCCAATGGCGAAATGCTCTCCAACGGACCCTACTACCAATGGAATTTGGGGGTGCTGACGGTCTTAGTAGTGGGCATCGTGGCGCTTAACTTTTGGCTCTTGCCCATTTTCGGCATAGCGGGCGCTGGTTGGACGCTGGTCATTGCCTACACGGTTTTCAACGTGGCCAAAGCCTACTTGCTCTGGTGGAAAGAGCGCCTACAACCCTTCTCATGGGTGCACTTGGCGATGCTCCTCTTTGCCGCTGTGGGTACGCTCGGCGCCCTCCAATTGAGCGGTGCGAGTCTCGCGCAACATATTCTGCGCAACGTCGTTATTGGCGGGACGGTGGGTGCCGCGTTCTTTACCTTGCGAAAAAGGCTCTGAGGCCCTTGCCTACTTATATTTGTGCTATGTCCAAAATACTTGTCACCAAGCCCTTCCAAGCCCCGTTCGAGGAAGTCGTTGAACAATTAAAACAGGTCTGGGACGCCGAATGGCTGACCAACAACGGACCGCTATTGCGCCAATTGGAGCACGACCTTGGGGCCTATTTGGGCACCGAGAACTTGGCTGTGGTGGGCAACGGCACGCTGGCCATACAAGTGGCGCTGCGCGCACTGGAAGTGAGCGGCGAGGTCATTACCACCCCGTTTTCCTATGTGGCCACGACCTCTAGCATCGTATACGAAGGGTTTACCCCGGTGTTCGTGGACATTGACCCGAATACGTTTACCATTGACCCCAAGGCCATAGAGGCGAGTATCACAGAAAAAACAACGGCCATCTTGGCGACGCACATTTTTGGCATTCCTTGCGATGTCGAAGCCATTGAAGCGTTGGCGAAAAAGCACGACCTCAAGGTCATTTACGACGCTGCGCACTGCTTTGGTTCCACCTACAAGGGACGTTCGGTACTTTCTTACGGGGATATAAGCACGTTGAGCATGCATGCGACCAAGTTGTTTCACTCGGTCGAGGGCGGTGCCATTGTGGTTAACGACAACGACCAGGAAAAGGTAGATTCTGTGCACGGATGGGTGACGCCATTGCGCTACAAGGTGGACCGATTGCGAAACTTTGGGCACAACGGCCCCGAAGAATTTGACGGCGTTGGCATCAATGCGAAAAACAGCGAGTTTCACGCCGCCGTCGGGCTGGTGAACTTGCGGTACGCCGATCGTATCATGGCCAACAGAGCCCACCAGCACGAGGTGTACAACGAGTCTTTGAAATCGGTGGAATTGATTCGCCCGACGGTGGACCCGCAGGTGGGCTGGAACCACAGCTACTACCCCGTGGTCTTTGAGTCGGAAGAGGAGACGATGGCGGTGCTCAACGGGCTGGCAGAGAATGAGATCTATGCCCGCAGGTACTTTTACCCCGTGCTCAACAGCTTAGAATACATCAAAGACAAAGGACAGACACCGGTGGCCCAGTCCATCTCGACCCGCATTTTGTGCTTGCCGCTTTACTGGGGACTGACCGACGAAGAAATTCAACGTGTGGCCGCCCACATTGTACGGATTTGCGAAAACTTTAGAGGATGATCAAACTGCCTGCTGCATTGCGCACTGCGCTAGGAACCCAAGGGGAGCCGCCGGCCAATCCCCTTGCTTCGCCCATTATTGTCACGGGCTGCATGCGTTCGGGCACCACATTTCTCGTCGATAAAATGACCTCGCATCCGCAGTTGCTCAAAGTGGGGGTGGAGCTCAACGAAATTTGGACGCGCATCGGGGGGGCGCCTATCAAGGGGCACTGCACCCATCGCACGGCGGAGGACGCCAGTCCGGCCTACGCCTACCAAATGGCGCGCTACTTCGCAGATTTCATCAACGACAGCCGCACTTTGAAGCGCAAGGCGATGCGCTTTTACGCCAAATTGTACCACGGCTTGGGCCGTACTTCCTACGACTGGGAGCACATTGTGCCCGTCAACAAGAGACCGCATCTCATGAACAAGTTGGGCTATGTGAGCGCCTTGTTTCCCGGAGCCACGCTCATCCTCATCATTCGCGACATCTACAGCCATTCCGCGTCGATGAAGGTGCATTTCGACCAGCTTCACAAGGCGCACGGACGGACGTACTTTTTGGAATCGGACCCTACGAGTTGTTACAGCCAAACCGAAGGCGCAGTATCTGTTGATGCGCGCGCCTATCCGGGAGATTTTAGTATTATTCCAGAGATGTGGATGCGCATGAACGCGCTGGCCATTGAAGAGTTTGAGCAAAGTTCCTTCGAGCGCAAAGTGGTGCTCAGCTATGAAAAGCTCATCGCGATGCAAGACCAACAGCTCCGTGCGTTGTTCGCGCAGCTCCATCTGCGCGAGGAGCACGCGTCCGAGGCGGAACGCATTGCACAAAAGGCCACCCCGCTGGTCAATACAACCACGAGCGGGAATCCGCTGGAAAAGTGGAAAAAACAGCTCAGTGCCGAAGAGGTGGCGGCGATTGACGGTGTGGTGGCGAGGAATGAGACCGACTACGCAGCCATCCAACAATTTGTGGCCAAGCACGCCCTGTAAGAGGCCCGCTGCGGCGCACGCCCTTTAGTGGTCGCCTTCGGTATTGAGGATGCGCTTAATTTCCGATTCTGTCGATCGCAATTTCTGCTTGCAGTGCTCGGCCAGTAGGTTGGCCAGCTTGACTTGACCGGTGAGGTCGTCCATGGACACTTCCTTGCGTTCGAGTTTGTCCGAAATGTCTTTGAGCATGCGCAAGGCATCGTCGTACTTGAGTTGGCTAATTTCTTTTTCCGTCATCGGGGGTGTCTTTGGTGATGGTACTTTCCAAAATTCTGTTTTTGCTATAGGTGGTGAGCGTGCGTCCTACCAACGACGGCGGGCACCATTGCAAGTCGGTTCCGTCCACCGTCGAGATGGTATAGCCGCGGTCGAACAGTCCGGACGGGTCCACCAACTGCATTTTCTGCACTAAAAAGCGGAGCTGCTCTCCTTCGGTGTTCAAGACATGCTGCACGTGCAATTCGACCCATTGAAGCGCTTGCTTCACCTCTTGCGGCCCTTGGTGTTTCGCGGCCTGCAGGGCTTGCTGCTCGCAGTTCAAGCGCAGGTGGTAGATCAAATCGCGTTTGCCTTGAAGCGCGGTCAGCGTGGCGTCGCGCACCCCTTGCAAGGCGGCTTGAAGCTCGTTTTGACTGTCGTCGAGTTGTTTTCGCGAGCGTTGGTAGACGGTCTGATTCGTCTTCACAATCCACTCTGTATGCCGCTGCAACAACTCCATGCCCGCGCGTTCGGTCTTAGTAAGCCAAAAGTCCAAGACCTCCTGCTGCCCTTTGAGCAAGGTGTCCGTGTTGGCATAAATGAACGAGGTGAACGACCAAAGTTCGCGCTCCGCAGTGTTCAGATAGTCTTGTGCATAGATGCGTATATGGCGAAGGTGTTCGTTGAGTTCGCCCGAAAAAATACCGATGGGCAGGTAAATGCTGCGCGCCGCTGCGGTAGGGGTTTTTTCCGAAGTGTGTGCGACCACATCTGCCAACGTGTGGTCCGTTTCGTGTCCAATACCCACAATGACCGGCACGCGCGCATAGGCGATGGCCTTGCAAACATCGTAGTGGTTAAAGACGTGGAGGTCCATTTTTGAGCCACCTCCCCGCACCAATACAATCAGGTCCACGTCCCAGCGACTCGCCTCGCCAATGGCGGCCACAATGCCGGGAACGGCTTGGTCGCCTTGCACCGAAGTCTCAAATTCTTTGAGCACAAAGCGCGTGTAGATGTTGTTGCCCAGCAGTTCCTTTTTAAAGTCAGTATACCCCGAAGTTCCGGGCGAACCCACCAAGGCAATGCGCTTGGCGATCGAACTTCGCACCTGTTTCTTTTGCAGTTCCGTGAGGCCTTCCCGCTTCAAACGGGCGAGGGTCTCTTGTTTTTGACGTTCAATGTCGCCAAGCACCGCATTGGGGTCCACTTCGAGGATGTTGAGCGAGAGGCCGTAGACTTTGTGGAAGGTGATGTTTACCCGAAGGAGGAGTTCATTTCCCGACTTCAATACCTCGGCCAATTCAAAGTCGTATTGACGAAACCGCGTCGCGATGGCATCGGCGTTGGCGCCCCAAATGACCCCGCGCGCGGCGGCGGTCGTAATGCCGTCCTTGCTGTCGGTCAGTTCCAAATAGAGGTGCCGTCCTTTGGCATTGAACTTCGAAACCTGGCAGGTGATCCAAATGCGCTTGCTCCCAAAGTGCTCTACCACCCATTTCTCAAAACCCTGGTTGAGTTTCTCCAGCGTGTAGATGCGCTCTTTGGTTTCTGGATGTTGTTGGGCCATGGGTGCGGGCGAAAGGGAATGCTAAGGACTACTTCTCGGCGCAGTTGGCGGTCTTTTTTAAGGTCTCATTCCGACCCAACTCGCATCCGCTAACCGAGATTTAAAATGTAAAAAATATACCGCATACAATACAGAATACTGCAAGGATTAGTTTTGCACCCTGTGAAGTTCGAACAGGTCTTTTTAAAAATGGGCATCCGTCCCTCACCCAGGTGGATGCTCCTGGGCGTGGTGCTTTGGGCCCTTCCGCTCGGAACCTTGTGGCTCGTTGGTTTTCTAATGGCCAGAAAATGGCTACTCGTTAAGACGGGCAGGCCCTTGATCGTGCGAAGAATCCACTAGAACTTGTTGAGTTCTCTGGGGGGGCATGCCCCGCACCACCTGCGCTTTCGGTGGGCTCTGGCGGTGCAGAAAAATTTCCGAGGCCATTATTTTTCCTCTGGAACTCACCCGCCCACGGCTTTAAATACGCACTATCTTGCGCGCATGGAACCCAAGTTTCCCAATTTCATAGTAGGTGGCGCGCCCAAGTGCGGCACAAGCAGTCTTTATTTCTGGTTGAGCGCTCATCCGGAGGTCTATGGAAGTCCGAAAAAAGAAACCTTTTTTTGGTCGGACAAGGTCAATCGTTTCAACCAGGACGCTAACTGCCAAACGCACGACGCGAGCGCCTATGCGTCCTTCTTCAAAGGAGCGCACCACGAACGGGTGCTCTTCGAGGCCACGGCACACTACCTCTATGAATCCAACGCCCTGGAGCACTTTAGCTCGCTGGCCGACCCGCCCAAAGTCTTGTTTCTCTTTCGAGAGCCCAGCGCCATGATGTACAGCCACTACAAGATGGAGCGCTACCGCACCAAGCGGGTAAACCTCCCGCTAGAAGACTACGTGCACCTGCCCAAGATGGTTCGAAATGTGGACTATGCGCAGCACCTAAAGCGTTGGATGGATGCCATGCCCGAAGGCCGCGTTCGCTTTTATGCGTTCGAGGACATCATGTCGCGCAAGCGGGCGTTCATGCAGGAACTTTCCGAGTGGCTCGGCATTGACCCCCAGTTTTACGATTCCTACGACTTTGAGCACCGCAATGAAAGTGTTGCAATCAAGAGCGGCGCGTTGCACCAATGGGGCCTCAAATTGCAGCCCTTGGTCCCACACCGCTTACAAAAATGGCTCTTGCCTCTCTACCTAAAACTCAACTCGGGCGGCCGCGTTCAAGACGACGATGCGCATGCACCTGTTTTGGCTCAGTTCAAGACTGCTTGGGCGAAGGTAGGCGAAGAGCTGAACGAGATTGATCCGAATTTTCCTAACCGCCTCTGGGCAAAATAAGACACGATGAAAAAAAATCTACACATTTGGCTGGTAGGGATTCTGTCCCTATCGTTCTTCACCACCACCGCACAGGGTACCTATTACGAGGACGCCTATGAGGAGAGTGGAGAAGATTTGCGCGACGCCCTGTATGATATTATTTCGGTGCATTCGCATCTTTCCTACAGCTCGTCCAGCACAGATACGTGGGATGTTCTCAAGGCCAGCGATGCCGATCCCAACAACAGCTCCAATGTCATATTAATTTACAGTGGCGCGAGCGTGAACGGTCCTCAAGAGTACAACAATGGCAATGGATGGACGCGCGAGCACGTGTGGCCACAGAGCTTGGGCGGATTCAACACCAGCCCAGGTGCGGGAACCGATGTCCACAACCTCAAGCCAAGCAACGGCGGCCTCAACAGCTTGCGTTCCAATTTGGAGTACGACAGCTTGGGCACCTCGGGAAGCGCCGTCAATTTCCAAGGCCAACCCACGGGATGCCGATACAGCAATTCTGCCGGCGTCTTCGAACCCCGCGACGAGGTCAAAGGTGATCTTGCCCGCATCATCCTCTACATGGACCTGCGCTACGACGGCAGCGGCTCCGAGCCCAACCTGGTCGCGCGCGAGGCACTCAACACGGGCGGAACGACCTTCGCCGTCTTGTCGCAATTGATCAAATGGCACTGGGCAGACCCGGTAGACAGCTTCGAGATGAACCGCAACAATGTCATCCATGCGATGCAGGGCAACCGCAATCCGTTCATTGACCACCCTGAACTGGTGCACTACCTGCACGGCGATTCTACCGCTTACGAATGGAACCCGCTCGCCTCAAACATCGGCCTTGAGGAGCGCGATTGGACCGCCAGCGATGTCCAAATTTTTCCGCAGCCCGCCACCCAAGAACTTCATGTGTTGCTCCCCGGCGAGTCCGAACTCATACTCTACAACCTCGAAGGCCAAGCGGTGCTTCAAGCCCATGCCACCGAGCGCACCACACTCCAAGTAGGTCAATTGCCCACCGGTTTTTACACCCTTCGCGTCGGGTCGGTTTTGAAGCGCTTGATCATACAATAGCCGCCCAACGCGTCACAGCGTCCGCATTTCTTCAAGCCCTCCACTGCGAGGGCTTTTTTTATGGTCTCATTCCTCCCAGCACAACCCACCACCCCACGCTCCACACTCCACACCCACGCACCATCCCCGACGCACCATCCCCGACGCCTGTTCGCAGCCCTCAATGCCTGCGTTCCTTCCCCACCAGCCCTTGCGCCGGTTCAGGCCTTGGCATGTTCGCTCCAGGACCGCGCGGCCTTGGACCAACACGTCAAGTGGTTGCACTGTTTTTGGCCGCGCCGCCGCGCATAAAAAAACCCTCCGAGCCGCAGGCTCGGAGGGTTTCCTCCTATAGTTGGGTTGTCTTAAAGACTTATCGAATAACCATCATGTGGTCTTCTGTCCCCGCTGCGGTCACAACGCGAACAAGGTAGGCGCCTGCAGCCACATCAAGGTCGATGTTGGCAGCGGTCGCATTGCCCTGAATGGCTGTCAAACGCTCGCCAGTCAAGCTCATCACCACAACTTCGAAGTCAGTGGCATTGGTGAACTCGATGCGGAACGCTCCGTTGCTTGGGTTGGGGTACAAGCCTGTGACTACAGAAGACTCACCCACGTTTGAGTTCGGAGTCATGTTGGCAGGTGAGCCCACGTCGCCAGTCAACGAAGTGTAGGCGCCGTTCATACCGTCTACGGCATCGCCAATAAGTGTTCCAGTAGTGTCAAATTCTACAGAGAAGCCGGCGATAGCGGTGGTGTAAACAGAGCTGGTTACTTCCATGCTCGCAGTGTCGTAGATGAAAACACCGTCGCCTGTAGAGCTGAAGCTGGGGAATGAGCCAGTAAGCTCATCATTGGCAATGATGGTCATGGTGTTGGCATAGGCCTTCCACTCGGTCTCAAAGGTGTTTTTAGAAGAAGAAGGCTCGTCAAAAACAACCACTCTGCCGCCCGCAGGGATGATCACGCTAGGGAACACAGAGGTTCCTGGGTTTTCGCTTTCGTCGTCCCAAGAGAAGCCGCCGAGGTTGATAGGAGTGGTGCCGTAGTTGTACAATTCGAACCAATCAGAATTAATACCGCTTGAGTTCGAGTTCGCCATAATCTCAGAAACAGCCAATTTGTAGGCTACTGTAGGAGTGGCAGGAACAATGTCTGCTTGGTAGCGAGGAAGCAACTGGTAGCCGTCGAAGTTGCCAGCGTTGAAGGTGAATTGACCACCAATTCCAGTGACGTTGAAGGTTCCCACAGGAGCAGCGGTTCCGTACAAATCGGTATCTGCATCAATGCGCATCACGATGGTATCTGTACCGTTGGTGATGTCTACTGTGTAGCCAGAAGAACCAGAACCCCATTGCGATGGGTTGACCAAAGTGGCATTTTCGAAAGTGATCAACTCGCTTTCGGTGTTTTCACCCAAAGAGGTAATTACGGTCGGTGAGGTAGGCAGCGCGTTTCCGGTGCTGATCAACACCACACTGTCGAGGTACATTTGAAGCAAGCCATTGTACTGGCCAATAGAGCCAATGATGCGCACTTCGTCACCTTCGTTTACCGTGTAGTTTGAGATCGTGCCGTAGGTTCCAATACCGTCTACACCGTCGTGCAGGGTGAACGAAACTGCGGTGGCAGAACCTTGCATGTCGACCCCAAGAACAATCCCTTCAAGTTTACACATCACGTTCATAGAGTCGGGCATACCCACGGCGTCCAAGGAAGTGACCTCGTTAATTTGGTACAAAGGAATAGTGGGGTATTCGAAGATGTCTGTCAACATTCTTGGGAAGATTTGGTAACCTTCGGTGTAGGGTGAGCTGTTGTCAAACTGGCTACCAATACCTGTCACATCAAATGTGCCGGTAGGCGCGGGTGAACCGTCGATGTCGGTATCGCTGTCAATGCGCATAGTAATGGTGTCGGTCCCGTTGGTAATGTCCACGTTGGCAGAGCCAGAGGCAGGCCATTGGGCAGGGTTTACCAAGTTGAAGCCTTGAAGCTGGATGAGTTCACTTTCAGTGGCTTCGCTCACATTGCTCACCACAGTTGGAGCGGGAAGAGCGTAGTTACCTGCGATGTAGTAGATGCTGTCTACCTTGAGTTCGGTGAGACCGTTGTATTGGTCTACTTCACCGTGTGCAAAGATGCTGTCGCCCATCATAGGGGCAGTGTAGCCACTCACGTCGGCAAAGTTGTAGATGTTGATACCGTCGGTTCCGTCGGTAAGGTAGAAGCTGTACCCTGCGTTTCCGTCAAAGTCGATGGAAGTAACAATACCCTTCACCCACTTCATGGTTCCCAAGCTATCGGCAACACCGTCGGCATCCAAGCCTGTGAACGAGCTAATGGCCACCACGTCGGAGAACGTAGGAGTCACTACAGTTGCCGTCATGATGTCGGTCAACATACGTGGGAACAATTGGTAGCCAGAGGTGTACGGAGAGCTGTTGTCAAATTGACCCACCAAACCAACAACGCTAAAGGTGCCAGTAGGAGCCGTAGAACCGTCGATGTCGGTGTCGCTGTCAATGCGCATGGTCATGGTGTTGGTTCCGTCGGTGATGTCCACGTTGGCAGAGCCAGAAGCAGGCCATTGTGAAGGTGTAACCAAAGTGACGTTTTCAATTTTCACCAATGAGCCTTCGATGCCTTCGTACAAAGACGTGACGACCATAGGTGCGGGCAAAGTGTTTCCAGCGTTGATCATGATGATGCTATCTGGAACAAGTTCAGTTAGACCGTTGTATTGTTCTACCTCGCCGTGGATGTAAAGACTGTCGCCCATTGTAGGAGTCGAGTAGGAGCCCACGTCGGCAAAGTTGTAGATGTTGATGCCTGCTGTTGCGTCTTGAACGAAGAAGCTGTACCCTGCGTTTCCGTCAAAGTCGATGGAAGTAACGCTGTGCCGATGCCGATGAGCGCCACACCGACGGTTCCCACGGTGCCCCATGAAGACCCGGTGGCCAGGGAAAGCACGGCACAAATCAC
>OBAL01000111.1_pt1 | contig 12523 bp, 17 predicted proteins | sample 1516331 | NCBI WGS metagenome assembly OBAL01 (sample SAMEA3275603, study PRJEB22092) | marine metagenome | biome: ENVO:00000038, "LAGOON"; feature: ENVO:00002042, "SURFACE WATER"; material: ENVO:00002019, "BRACKISH WATER" | collected 2014-06-21T13:56:00+00 | depth 0 m
TACCCCAGCCTTCCAAGCTGGTGATGAGGGTTCGATTCCCTCTACCCGCTCCATCCCAGCCTACACAGGCAACCTCACTGACTCAAAGATGTAAAAAACCAACCAGGCTCGGGTTGTCACCTGTCATGTCGTGCAGATAGGCTCAACCGACCCGTCGACTATCAAGATCGATCAGATAGAGAATTTTCTTCCAACATGCTTTGGTGAGATCTCACAATCCAGAATAAAACCAATGCGTTACAGACATGCCACATAAAGTGAGTCCCAGATGGAATTGCCTGACAAAGGAGATTGTCGATACTCCGAAACGTCAGCGATATCGGAAAGAGAAGCGTGGCCATCAGCAAATATCGTCGCGATAACCCCGGTTGATGAAGAGTTGCCGCAATCATCAGTAGAATCCACGCAGGAAGGTAACCTGCCGATCCATTGAGCCAATTTCTCGGCAATTCTGCACTGACCAACACACAGAGCGCCATTAATCCAAACACAACCCACCATTTCCACTTGAGATGAATCGCATACAGCACCCAGATTGCGGTCAAAATCAATCCTTGGATTGGAATCACATCCATCAGTAAGGTGGCCGTGGTTGCGAAAGCATGGAAAAGACCTGAACCGATCCCGATCATACTCAACCAGGCAATCAAGAGATAACTGGCTATCGACTGTCTTGGCTGGCGACTCAGATAAAACGCAGCGATGAGAAAAGCGACATTACTGATGAGGCCGAGGGGTTCGTTGAAGATTCCGACCGCGGTTCTCTCACAATACAGATCAATTTCAGGTGGCATCACAGGTTTCTCTGACGCATTGAATGATTGAATCACAACATCTGTTTCCAGATCGAGACTGTCTTCCGGATTGACCAACAATCGCAAGCGCGCTCTTCAGTAACAATTATGCAGTCAAAGCCATCAATGGCGAGCAAGGCGCTCATCAAAAAAGGGGGGTTCAACCCCCCTTTTTATCGTGATCCGACGCCCTTATTTGGAGGCCAGTTTTGTACTTGGCTGATTGACGTCAAAGGTAAACATGAAAATCTGTCCACCAGCATCACCAGCATTGGCTTCTACCGCGCCGCTTGACTCAGGACGTGCCTGTACCACACCCACAAAGGTTTGCTGTGACGCTGGAATTGCACCACGAATCCGTTGCCGAGCATTTCCCTTCAGTTCGTCCATCGAATAGAAGGATCCATCTGCTTTCCGCTCGATCAGAGCAGTCACAGGCCATGAACCGGAAAACTCGGTTGTGCCAGGTTTCGTGAAGGCACCACCTAAAGCGGACACACCTGCCTGATAGCGAGGGCTATGCTTACCACCCGCGATAGCAAGCAAATGACCATCAGTCACGTTCATATTGGCATCGATCGTGAGGACGTACTTGCGCTCACCAAAGTCGTTTCCGGAATCCTCGTCAACGATCAGATAATCACCATCAGCCGTCTTCGACCAATAAAGTCCGTCAGGAGCAACCATCTTGGCAACGCCCTCTTCCATATGGATTGAAGCGTCACCACCGACGGTCTTGAACTGATCGCCGATGTTGAGTGTCAAAGCGCCATCAACGGCAGCGACTGATCGCACAACAGAGACATCAAGATGCGTCGGTAAATCACCATTGGCCGCCGCAAGCGCTTTGCCAAGATCACCGAGATCAAAGCCCATCAGGCCACCTTCATCAGTCATATTCTGGAAGTAACGTGGTGCTCCAGAAGGATCGACAGCAGGATGCTCTGTTTTGGTATCCCCATTGAAGAATACATAGCCTTCAGGCTGCTCGTCTTTCTGTTCCCAGAGCATCATCTCGGTATCCTGAACGGCAACTGGTTGATCAAAGCCTGCCCACTGATAAGAGGTCGGGTAAAAACGACCCTCAAACCGATTTGGAGCGTCTGCATTTTTCATGTAGTCGTCGACCATCTTGGCATCCAAAGCAATCTTAAGACCGAGCGTTTCGTATGTCTCAGGCGTCAATGCGAGGCCATAAATCTTGCCGTACAAAAGGCCGTTACGAGCAAGAAAAGCATCCCTGTCACTGGCGGTTGCGTAATTGATCTGGGATCCATCAGCAGCACGATTTTTCATGCCGACATAGATGCGGTTGGGCGCAGGTTCCTGGCCATGGTTGTAGCCGGCTGCAACAATCACAACGTAATCTTTGTGACCTGGATTAATCGGCATCAGCTTTTCATAGCCGGTTTGTCCTAGCGCTGGAGCCGTGTAGGCAGTTTCATTGGCAATATCAACAACAATACTGGCAAGGCCAAGAGTGGCGGCGGAATCTGAACTGCCCGCGGGGAACATGCGTCCGATCTCCCACTCTTCTGCGGTCAACCACACGTCGTCAGCGAAGCCCATTCCCTCGCCATATTGATTGGCTTGCTCGTACCAGGCTCCACAGAAACTTTGGAAGAAATAGTTGGCTTGGCTGAGTTTGAACTCTGATTTGAACTGAACCAGCGTGCCATCTGGACGGGTCTGGTTACCCCACTTGCCGGCTAATTGCGACGGATCATGACTTGGCGTTGATACGATCTCACCAAAGCCGTTGTAAACCGTGTTGAACAGCTTGCCCGATCCCTTCACCATGCTTTTGGCAGATTCGTTATTGCCCATGAAAGTAGCGAACTTTTCACGGTCATAGTCGATAGTATGGATATGAGAGCCGGTAAAGGTAACACCGTTCGACATCTTCCATGGATAAGTCTCAGGCTGAGGTGCTCGGCCCATAGTGGCATAGGACTCACTTTGGTAGACCACTCGAACGGTGTTGTCGTCTGCTAGCCAAGCAGCCTGCCCGTCAGGATACCCCGTCAGCGCAAGTCCTGACGTCGCGTCAACTTCGCCGACCGTGGCAATCGCTTTAAATTTGGCAAATGGGAAGTTCGTATTGGCGCTTTCTCCATCTTTCAGATCAGATGTTGACGAGCCGGCACCAATCACGGCTGGCAAACCCGCCTCAGCGATTAAAGCGGTTGTCTGACCGATCACCTTTTGAGAGCCATGCCCGGCTGATAGCGCCACCTGTGAATACGACGTCGAGAGAAGCGTTGTGGCAATGATCGCCACTGAAGTATGTTTCATTGTGAAAGCCTCGAGAAAAATGAGCGAGTCGCAAGAATACGAGGCTAGGAATGTCAAATTGGCGTCAGAATCATGACATTTTGGTGATCAACAAGGCTCCACCGAGGCATCCCTGATGTTTCACCAAAACATATCAGTCTCGCACTAAACGATAGGCGTCATGGCAACTCACGCACTGAGCTGTAACTTGGTTCAGTGCTCTCAACACGCGAGGGACATCCTCTGTCACTTCAGCATCACGCAATGCGACCACGAGCTCCCGAGCATTCATGTGCATCGAATGACCCAGCCGCCGCATTCCCGTTGGCATGAACGCATGACCAGACTGAAGACCATCAACCCCATGCTGATGACCGATCCCTAACCCCTGCTCTGCAGCCAGAGCTGCCCGATCATAATCGCCAGCGGCAATTGAGGCGATCACCAAATCAATAGCTCTCAGGTGTTCTCTCATACTGGCAAGCGTTGCATCGTAAACGTTGCCTGGAAAGCTCACTGGAACTCGGTTGTCGGCTTCTCCTTGCCGTGCACCCTGACGATCATCGTGGGTCACCGCAGGCATCTGGTGGTGCTTCATCCCCTCTGCTACCGCAGACAGACTGAGCAAAACACCCATCACCATCATCATTAAACGCACATCAAAACTCCTCTCATGTTGACACCATTCATGCGCTCGCAGAGCGCTGACGGCTTCTGACCATCGGTGATGATCCTAAAGCCACTCTGACACACAACCTGTCAGCGATGCACCATCGATCTGTCGCCCACTTCGTGATCTCTCATACCTTAGACCAGGTCTTGGTTTGCACAGATGTCGGCATGTCCAAGAGTCAAAAGAGACTTCACCGATTCGATCCGATATGCCACTATCAATCCATGGTTTCTATCACTCGTCTACTGATCTGTGCTTTTCTTCTCGGGTTCGTCGTTAGTCCGATGGCCGCAATGCATTCGATGCCGTCCGGTGATGATCATCTCAAGTCAGGATCCGATTGCACCTCGTTCTGTGTCACCTCGGATCATCCGGCGACTCAAGCGTGTGATCAGTGTTTCGGACATGCGATGGCTCCAGTACCTCTGTTTGTCGGTGAACAAGGCCAATCCCAGGATTTGCTGGTTGATGTCATCGGCACTCCGACCATGAACCTTGAGCTCAACCTACCGCCTCCGAAAACAGCCTGAACACACTGTCTCGTTTCACTGTTTATTGAGGTTTTATGATGAAATTCGTATCCCTAGGTTTATTGAGTGCCGCGACTCTTGCGGGTCTCGTCTTCTGGTCATCGTCCCAAGCGGAAATGACGTCCATCCCCTACAAAGACAATCCATCCATCACAGCTGGGAAAGCGGTCTATGAGGCTCACTGTGCCGCATGCCACGGTGACAAACTCCAAGGTCAAGCCAACTGGCAAATCCGCAGTGCAGAGGGCTATTTACCTGCTCCGCCGCACGATGAAACAGGTCACACCTGGCATCATCCTGACCAAATGTTGTTTGAATTCACCAAATATGGGCCTCAGAAATTCGCAGGCGCAGACTATCGTTCGATCATGCCAGCCTATGAGAATCGGTTATCGGATACAGAGATCTGGCAAGTCCTTGCTTACATCAAGGCACAATGGCCTGAATCCATTCAGACAAAGCACACCGAAGCATTTGCTCGGTGATCTCACCAACGGGGTGCATTGCACCCCGTTACTTCGCAGACGCCCACTAGAACCAGCGGAACATTCCGATTACCCCTGCAGTTGCATAGAAAAACTGCAATAACAAGATACCGCGATGCCCACCCAAATACGCCCAGAGTCCAATCGAAAAAGACGACACCAGAAGGAGTGTAAAGCCGATAAACTCAAGTCCCGTATTCGAGGCAACCAGGAGCGAATACACAATCGCGGTGATGACCCCAAACCACTCAAGCCATTGAGCGCTCGACCAAGTCGACAGCCAACGCATCAAGCACTCTCAACGCGGTTGGTCAGAGTCGGCATCGGACTCATGAAGAATGATGTCCCTGACGCTGTTTCCAGCCACCACCTTGACCTTTGTGTTCCTTCATCCGCATGCGCTCTTCCTTCGTCATTTTCAAGCGTTCGTTTCGACGTTCGAGCATCTCTTTTTGTTGCTCTGGAGACGCTTGTTCAAACCGCTCCTGAAATGCTTCAGACCTCTCAATCATCCGCTCATGCTCACGCACTTCATCCGCGGCGGCCCCAACAGCCAGCACTGAGATCATGACACCCAACATCACTTGCTTTTTCATACACACTCTCCTTGTCACAGAACAAAGTGTCACACAACCACCCAACCTCGTCTGTGCCAAAGTCACTCAAATCAAAGCATCGATTGAGCCAAGTCAAAACTCAAGCTAGTCTGAAATCGCATAACAATCAGAAGGACACACCATGAAAACACTACTCACGGGTCTCATGACCGCCTGCATGACTCTCTCTGCCTGGGCTGCCGATCATCAAATCGCATTCCACGTCGATCAAAATGACCCGCAAATTATGAATATGACACTCAATAACGTGCAAAACGCAGTGAACTATTACAAAGAGCAAGGCGACACCGTCACCATTGAGGTTGTGGCCTACGGCCCTGGTCTGACTATGTTCGTCGCCGACAAAAGCCCCGTTGCCGATCGAATCGAGCGGATGAGTCTCGATATCGACCAATTGGCCTTCAAGGCTTGTGGAAACACACACAAAAATATGAGCAAGAAAGCCGGCAAAGAGGTGAAATTACTGGATGCTGCTGAGATCACACCATCTGGCGTGATTCGCTTGATCGAACTGCAAGAACAAGGTTATGCCTACATCAGACCCTAATGGTTAGCGTTGCACGACCTGAAAACTAAACTCTCGATGGACATCGGCCAGTTGCTGCTGTTTCAGGTGTCCCATCGACAATCCATACACGCCCACACAATTCGTCCCAGGATGCGGGTCATAAAGGAGTCGGCTTTGCAGATCTGCGAAGATAAAACTCACCATCAGAGCGCCAGGATCAAAGCGTTCATAGATTTCGACAAACTGACCAGTCCCAGGCTCAAAATCAAATGTAAGCTCACATTTTAAAAAATGATCCGGTTCCCGAACGACGATACGATTCTGTCCGGCTTGCAGTGGAAGGTAGCGCGCACCACCGGCTTTAAACCAAGCGACAGGAGCTCCGTTGACGATGAATTCCGCATCCTGGTTTTCCCACAGCTTAAACCCGCTGGTGCGAAATACTAATAAGGAGTCATGGGGAGCGACCAAGGCCTCGTCTGTGGTTTTGACCTGAGCCTTTGAATAGCCATTTTTCACCGGTTCAAACGCACATCCGGTGGTTCCGATCACCGACATCAAAGACAATGCTGTCACCAACTGTCTGAAGGACATGAAATCCATTCCAAAAATCAATCTGAAACAGACAGTTACATGAACTTCTTAAGAGATCAAGGATTTTTTCGAAAAAGCGGCGGAGAATCCGGCGTTCGAGATTGGACCTCATTGCTCAGCGACTGAGTTCAGCAAAGATCGACCGAGCATTGAGCCAACAACACGAAACGATTGGTCTTCGCAACACATCAGAACAGATGACAATCGATTCACATCCCTGCGACAATTTCGATCCGAAGACGTTTCATCAACAGAAAGGATGTCGATGTACAGCTACTCGCTACAGATTCAAGGAATGACCTGCGGTGGATGTGCGGCCTCTGTCCAGCGAAAACTCGACGCCTTAGAGGACATCGTCAGTTGCGAGGTGAATTTCGCCACTGAAACCGCTCGGATCGAGAGCCAGGAAGCACTCAAACCCAAACAGCTCATCGATTGGATCCGTTCGTTTGGCTTCAGCGTTCAAACAGACCATCAGCGATTCCAAGCCACGGACGATCGATTTGATCAGGCAAGCCTTGATCTGATTCTCTCAACGCATCCAGAGGTGGTGTCCTACCAAATCAATAGCCCTTTAAAAACTCTCGACTACACCACGTTGCCGGATGCCAATGATCGGGATTTACAGAATCAGCTCACACACCAAGGACTGGTCAAAGCGACACATCAGGACGTCGCTATCGATCGAACATCGACGACTGACCGAACCCATGTGTGGATCAGTGGGATCTTAGCACTCCCCTTAGTGTTGCAAATGATCGGCATGTGGTTTGGCTCAAGCTGGCATCTCCCTGTAATCATTGAATGGGCACTAGCGACACCGATTCAGTTCTGGCTCGGCTATCGGTTTTATCAAGGTACTTGGGCTGCCTTAAAACGCGGTGAAGCGAATATGGACACCTTAGTGGCTCTCGGGACGACGGTGGCTTATTGCTATAGCCTGTTTCAGTGGGCAACCCTCGGACAGGATGCGATCGGCCACCTGTATTTTGAGGCGTCTGCCGTAGTCATTACCTTGGTGCTGGTTGGTAAAGCCATCGAAGCGAAAGCCAAGCACAGTGCCTTAGAGTCGGTGGCTGCGCTATTTGCGCTCAAGCCGAAAACTGTCACCTGCCTGAGACGCGCGCAGGAAATTGAATTGAGTATCCAGGAACTGGTGTCAGGTGATGTTCTCATCATCAGAAGTGGCGAACGCATCGGAGCCGATGGAGTCATCATCAAAGGCGACGCCGAGATCGATGCCTCCGCGATGACCGGCGAATCGATCCCAGAATATAAAGTCACGGGGGATTCTGTGATATCTGGGACCTTGGTGGTCAACGGCACCATCCGCGTTAGTGCAGAACGGGTTGGTGACGCATCCACAGTCTCGCAAGTCGCTGCTCTGGTCAAAAATGCTCAGATGGGCAAAGCGCCGATCCAACAGTTAGTTGATCGCATCAGTCGTATCTTTGTCCCGACGGTACTTATCCTCGCGCTGCTGACACTGGGGATTTGGCTGTTTGTTGGTGAGACTCTGGAATATGCGTTGGTTGCTGCGATCAGCGTGTTGGTGATTGCTTGTCCATGCGCGTTGGGTCTGGCCACCCCAACCGCCCTGGTCGCAGGGACTGGTCTTGCCGCAAAGCACGGGATCCTGATCAAAGATATCCAAACCCTTGAAGCACTCCCAGATGTGGAAGTGATTGCCTTTGATAAAACCGGAACGCTCACCAAGGGTGAACCCAAAGTGACAACAACCGAACCCATGAGTTGTTCGTCTCAACAGTTGATCACGCGATTGGTTCAGGTTGCTCGTGAATCCACCCATCCCCTCGCACAGGCCATCGTGCGTGATCTCGGGCTCTCGGTACCTGCCGTGACCCCTGATGAAGCCGTGACGCGCGCTGGGCAAGGGATCTCTGTTCGGCTTCAAGGCGCGGAGTATCGCCTCGGTCATCTCGAATTCGTGACCTCCGCAGCCATGCGTCCTGAAACACCGGTGAAGGCCACCCGCAGCTATCTCAGTTGCGACGGTGAGTTGCTTGGGTTCGTGGAATTTTCAGATACCCTGCGAGACGAAGCAGAAGCCGTCATTCAAACACTCAAGAGCCTCGGAAAAACGACCCTGATGTTAACCGGGGACCATCTTGCTGTGGCCGACACCTTGGCTCACCGCCTTGGCATTGATCACGTCCATGCACAACTGACGCCGAACCAAAAAATCGAGATGATTCAGGCGTATCAGCAAGACGGTCGACAGATCGCCATGGTGGGTGATGGCATCAATGACGGCCCGGCACTCGCACAAGCCGACGTCGGCATCGCTATCGGAAGCGGTAACGAAATCGCCTTAAAATCCGCTCCTGTGGTTTTAATGCGGGCCGATTTACAACTCATACCGGCTGCGATCGAGTATGCGCGCCGGACCCGTCAAGTGATCAGGCAAAATCTGGGATGGGCGTTTGGCTACAACCTATTGTGCATTCCGCTTGCCATGTCAGGTCTACTCACACCCTCGATTGCAGGTGCCGCCATGGCCCTTTCCTCAGTGAGCGTGGTTGCCAATGCACTTCGCCTGAAATATTCCAATTAAGACTGCGGCTTCAGACTGACCGCGGCAAGCACCAATCCGATCATCATCAAGACACCGCCAATCGGTGTGATCGCCCCAAGAATCGGGAGATCCAACAGCACCAAGAGATACAATGATCCGGAAAAAATGCACATGCCAGAGACTAATAGAGGAAAGACCCAACGAGCCTGAGACAGACGCGACAATCCGAGCCCGATCAACACCAAACTCAGCCAAGCCTGATAGCGCACAGCCGTCTCCCAGGTCACCAACCGCTCGTTGGTCACCATGGATTCAAGCCCATGAGCCCCAAATGCGCCCAAAGCGATGGCAAGCGCCAACAAGCACAAGCCACTGCGAGCCATCAGAAAAGCCATTCAATGATTCCCCATACCACGCCACCGAAGACCAAGATCAACAAACCAATCAGGATCAGCATGGTCTGGATCCAATCTTTGATCATGGCCTCCACTAAATCACGGGTTGTGGCAGTACCAAAGGCAAGCCAGCAGACCACCAAGGACACAGGGAAAAAGGCCAGCACTAACGCAGAGACTGCCGCGAACTCATAAAATCTGAGCGCGAGAAACGGATTTTTGGGAGGTAATTCATCAGCCATGATGAGAGTGTGCCATGTCTTTCGGCTAAGGTCTCAAGCGCAGGCTGACCAATCTCTTCCAAAGCCCCGAAAAATCCGTTAGCGTGTTGGAAAAGAAAGGATCTCTTCATGCGCCATCTGCTCACTTGCCTCGCTGTCCTCATGACTGTCACCGGTTGCCAGCTAACACCCCAGAAAACAGATCCTCTCGCTGTCCTTGAGACCATTGAAGGACCACAGATTATCATCGCAGAAACCAGTGCTGTGCTCTCTCAGTTTGCGTCGATGGATGTGTTCTTAAATGGTGAGTATGTCGGCAACACCGGTGATGTCCCTGTCATCATGGTGCCTGTGACTCAGACGGAGAACCATCTGGTAGCCCAAGGACTCTTCGCAGCCAGTTATGCCGACTTCGGGGAATTGAAATTCGACAGCGCGGATCAGAATCACCACTACATTTTGATCGACCCCTCAGTGACCAACCAGATTCAGATTCGAGAGGTCAATCGCGCTCAATGGATCGCGCTCAGTAAGTAGGTGAATGCGACCGATCAATCAGCCAAGGCATTAAGAAGTAGCCTGCAACAAATCCCCCCAAGTGGGCTTGCCAAGCGATTTGCCCACCCATGAATACATGCAGTAGCACATGAATCACGATTAAGCTCATCATCACTGACACTGCTGAACGCCCTGGACGACCGAGACGTTTCAGTTCACTGCGCGATGCCTGAAGCCACAACCCAATGAACGCAAAGACCACACCGGATGCGCCGACCATCGGGGCGGCTGTTGATTCCAACAAGCCAAAGGCCACTCCACTACTCACAGCGCCAAGCAGCATGGTCAACATGACTAACCGCAATCCAAAATACACAGCGAGTGTCTTGCCGAGTGCAATGAAGATCACAGCGTTCATCAATACATGGATGGTCCCCGCATGCAACAATGCATGCGTCAGCAACATGCTGTAGGACTGACCGGGAAACAACGCTTGATCAACAGCTCCAGGCGGAAATAAAAAGTCCCAAAATGCGCCGTAAGAAATCATCAAACCACGCAGGTCAAGCACGCCAAACCATCCGCGATCAGACAACTGCGCAAGGCCTTCTAACATCAACATGAGACCTGTCAGCCACCACAGCGTTTTGGGTGTTGGCGGACCGCCAAAGACGGGGACAATTTGCATGGGAAATGGGAGTCTCAATCAGCCAGAAAGCATTGAGTTTACAGCGTTGGGGATCAACGCGTTATGTTGACGTGCAATGAGACTCACCAGCCAGTGCGTAAAGAACGCCAGAAACCGCTGAGTATTGATGAGCTTGAGGCTCTCGTTCCAGAATGTCCAAAACAATGGTAGTGAGGGTCTCACTTCCCCACGACGCGGGGAGGCAGACAGGATTGCCATGAAGCAGAAATGCATAAGGTTGGGCATTCAGTCGCTCGCGCGTTTGATGCCTCGCTCCCTCAATGACCCCCATCACGAAGGCCATACAGGGTTCCCGATCCACGCGACACTCGCGCAAAAACTGCTCAACCGTAATGTACCCGCCTTGTGCTGAGGCAAGGTGAGAGAATCCCAGCATGACGACGAACCATAACGCGCGCGTCATTAGATCTCAGGGACTTTGACGGTAAGTTCAAACGCGGCATACCAAGATGCCAAGTCTTTGATCTGTGATTTTGTCAGGCCTTGCGCAATCAAACTCATGCGACGGTCATGGCGAGCACCTTTCTGATAATCCACCAGCGATTTCTCAATATATAACGCACTCAAGCCAGCCAAGTTAGGAGCTTCTGGATCTTTTGATAGGCCATTTTTTCCGTGACAGGCAGAGCACTGTGCGGATAACGCTTTTCCATTGGCCTGATCCGCTGCCATCGACACACCGCTGATCGCCACTGCAAGGCACAGCACTAGAAATTGATTCACAATGAATTTCCCCAGAAAACAAAAAAACCCCGGCTCGCGCCGGGGTTTTGTTCAGATGATTAACTACCGACGTAGGAGATCTTGTAGATCGCCCCGGCGTAATCGTCAGAAACGAGCATCGATCCGTCTTTCATCATCGTGATCGACATTGGACGCCCGTCGTACTCTTTATTCTCATTCAACCAACCTTCGGCGAACGGTTCCATCTTGGCCTTTCCATCTTTATCGATGAAGGTCACCATGACGCGCGCGCCACAAGGCTCTGTGCGGTTCCATGAGCCGTGCTGTGCAGAGAAGATCGCGTTTTTGTACTTCGCTGGGAACTGGTTTCCTGAATAGAACGCCATTCCTAAATCAGCACAATGCGCCGTGGTTTCAACCGCTGGATGAACGATCCCTGCGGGAGGTGTTTCACCCTTATACTCGTTCGTTCTGGTCTTACCACCACCGAACCAAGGATGACCGAAATGCTGGCCCGCCTTGGTCTGACGGTTTAACTCGCCTGGTGGGATGTCATCACCCATGCCATCGACCTGGTTATCAGTCCACCAGAGTTCACCGGTGACTGGATGGAAGTCTTGACCCACTGAGTTACGCACACCATAGGTGTAAACCTCACGATTGCTTCCGTCACGATCCATCCGGATGATTCCGCCGATGCCTGTTTCTTTGTACAGATCTAACTTTTCGGCAGGTGCAACGTTAAACGGCTGACCCAACGAGATATACAGCTTGTTATCTGGGCCGATATCAACCACCCGCGCTGTGTGGTTGTAACTCTCTTCACCTTCAGGGATCAACTGACCCTTTGGCACGATATCCACTGCAACGACGTCAGGTCCTTCAAAGAAAAACTCTGCGGCTGGGAACATCCGAACATGGTTGCGCTCAGCGACGTACAAGAATGGCGTATCGCGAAATCAATGATCACGAGATTGCAGTTGTATTTAAATACATCAGTGGTCT
>OBAL01000112.1_pt1 | contig 12381 bp, 12 predicted proteins | sample 1516331 | NCBI WGS metagenome assembly OBAL01 (sample SAMEA3275603, study PRJEB22092) | marine metagenome | biome: ENVO:00000038, "LAGOON"; feature: ENVO:00002042, "SURFACE WATER"; material: ENVO:00002019, "BRACKISH WATER" | collected 2014-06-21T13:56:00+00 | depth 0 m
CTCATTCCAGCGCCAAAAGTTGAGTTCTATAGCCACCGGCTCAATAAAGAAGTCCATGAGCACCATGCCCAAACCTGTCAAGAGACTCCGCAGGGTTCGGTGTTGCGTCCAGCGCCCGAACCAATCGAACCAACTGCGCAAGAGCACCCACCACAATAGGCCAATGGTGAGTGGCGTGGCCCATAGGCGCGGACCGAGGTAATTGCTGTAAGCATACTCGCCGAAGGGCACGCCTGTATTCGTTCCGAGGACTTCCACGCCAAAGCCAAGGGCGATGGGTGCGAAGTAAAGCAGCGGACGCTCTATGGGGTCCGAAGCGAGCAAATACAAGGCCGAAAGCAAGGCCAAATTGAGGGGTGTAAGGACCACGAGGTCGTGGCGCCAAGGGCCGCTTAATAGACCAATACCGACCGCGTGAAAAATGATCAAGACCCATAGGCCCCATTGTCGGGTGAGTTGTTGAATCTTACTGATTGTCATCTTGCCACCATTCTGCTGCAATTTTACCACTCAAAAGGCACAGGGGAACGCCGCCGCCCGGATGCGCCGAGCCTCCACAAAAATACAGCCCCTCGACGTTGTTTTTCTTGTTCGGATGGCGAAGAAAAGCCGCCATTCGGTCGTTCGAGCTCGTGCCGTACAACGCACCGCCGACACTCGAGGTTCGGCTCGCAATGGTTCGAGGCTCCAACACATCTTCCACTTCGATGAGCTGCTCGACGTCTGTATCCAACTCCTTCGACAAGCGCTCTAAAATCTTCGCCCGCGCCATTGGAATAATGCGGTCCCAATCCTGGCCTTGGTCCGCTGGAACGTTGATCATGACAAACCAATTTTCGCCGTGCTCAGGAGCGTCTTGCGGCTCCACCTTGCTCGTGACGTGCACATAAATAGTGGGGTCTTCCCAAAAGGGCCCATTGTTGTGAATTCGCTCAAATTCTCTTTGGTAGTCTTCGCTGAAGAAGATGGTATGCACGTCTGTTTTGTCAAACTTTGCGCCGATGCCCCAGTAAAAGATGAGGGCACTGGAGCTGGGCTGTTGCGCCAACGTTTTGGCCGGGCGCTTGACCTCCTTGGGCAGCAAATGTGTGTAGGCATGCTTGACGTCCGAATTGCAAACGACTTGGTCAAATGGGTGGACACGGCCCGCAGCTTCCAACCCTTGAACCTTTCCTTGCTCCACGACAATGCGCTCGACGCGTTCGCCCAGGTGGAAGGTCACCCCAAGGTCCTGGGCCAATCGGGTGAGGCTTTGGCTAATCTCGTGCATGCCGCCCACGGGCAAAAAGGCGCCCAAGCCGTGTTCCAAGTGGGTGATCATCTGCATGATGCCCGGCGTTTGGTAGGGAGAAGAGCCGTTGTAGGTGGCGTAGCGGTTGAACAACTGAACCAAGCGCGGATCGCGAAAGTGATTTTTATTTTCCTTGTCCAATGTGTTCAACAATCCCAAGGCTGGGAGGCTCGTCAACACCTTGAGCACTCGTTTGTCCAAAAACGTGCGCATTCGGTGCAAGCTTTGTTCGAGGAAAAAGGGGGCTGTGAGATCGTACTTTTTTCTGGCCGCTTCAAAGTAGGCACGAACGGCGCGTGATTCGCGTTCGCCAAATACCCGCTTGATCTCGGCCTCATTCTGCTCCACGCTCGAGTGCATCGCCAGAGCGGTCCCGTCGGGCCAATAGTAGGTGCATACTCGATCCAGACTGTGATAATCAAAATGTTCCCGGGGGGAGCGCCCCGCCAATGCGAAGAGTTCGTCTACGAGGTGGGGAAGGGTGAACAACGACGGTCCGGCATCGAAGCGGTAGCCGCCCAGTATAAAGGCGGTCAACTTCCCGCCGGTGTAGCTGTTTTGGTCAAAGACATGGACTTCGGCGCCGGCGACCGCGAGGCGGATGGCAGCACTGATACCCGCTATGCCGGCGCCAACCACCCCTACTTTTGAGGGAGGGTGCACCGGAGAAGGCTCCTTGACGGGGCCCTCTTGGGAGTTTTCAAGGGGAACGGAATTCGGCGAGGTAGGTGACATGGATGGGTACTTTTGCGGTTTAGACACGACTAAAGAACAACACGCTTTTGATTTTGTTGCACTAAAAATGCAGTTTTCAACGTGGAACAGAAGTTAATCAAAGGGGCCATCGCCTTTTTTATCGCGGTATTCTTGCTGGCCATTTTGTGGCCGTACCAGCCTAAATTGATCGACTGGGATCTTGAGCCCAATTACGAGGTTCAAGAGCACGCGGAGCTGTTCTTCAACAACACTCGCATCACCGCCTACCGCACCGAGGAAAGCGAGGCCCTTCAAGAGCAAGGCTTCAAAGTGCACCGAAGTGCCAAGGCCGTGCTGGATACCACCCAACCCTTGGTCAACTATGCCATTATCAACCACTGGCGTGCGGACCGAGCCTACATTATAGCGGAGCCCAACGCCTCGTCTCGCTGGGGCGAACAGGCAGTATTGGCCTTTGCCGATACCTCCTTAACGGTGGATTGGCTCCACATGGACTTTGAGGACCACTACCGGTTGGCGGCGCAACTCTTTCAAGCCCAATTGGACAATGAACGCATCTGGCTCGTCGGAGCGAACGACAGCACGTTGCTTTTTGGCACCCAGGGAAATGAGAGCGCGAACCGCACCGTCCTGCGCGACTATTTTCGTTTGATTGGCCGCTACCGTTAGCGACCTACCCTCCCCTATTCTGCGTCTTTTTTAGCAGCATTGCGCTCGCCGGCTCGGATGCTGAGCAGCTGGACCAAGAGCGCAAAACCAACCGAACTGTAGATGTACGGTTTGGGAATTTCCACGTGCGCACTTTCCGCGATGAGCACCGTTCCGATGAGGATGAGGAAACTCAACGCCAGAATTTGCAAGCTTAAATGGCGCTCGATAAAGGCGGCGATCGATTTGGCAAAAGCCAGCATGATGAGCATCGAAATAACCACAGCCACTATCATAATGGTGAGCTCTTGGGTCATCCCAATGGCCGTGAGCACGCTGTCAAAGGAAAACACAATGTCGAGCAGGCCAATTTGTAAGATCTTGCCGACCATCCCGCGGGCCTTGGCGTGGGATTCGCCGTGGCCTTTTCCTTCGGTCTTCTTGACCATTTCAGAACTGCTTTTCGCCAACAAGAACAAACCGCCCAAAAAGAGAATGGCGTCCCGACCGCTGACCGGATGTTCGCCCAAATGGAAAAATGGCGTGGTCAGGCCGATGAGCCAATTGATGCCAAGGAGCATGAGCACTCGGAAAATTAAGGCCAAAGCGAGGCCCAGTCGGCGAGCGAGGGGTTGCTGTTCCTCTGGCAACTCATTGGTGACTAATGAGATAAAAATAATATTATCAATACCCAACACAATTTCTAAGAAGGCCAGTGTGAGCAAACTGAGCAAACCGTCAAGGGACAATAGTGCTTCCATGCGAAGTTGATTTTTTAAGCAATTTAAGTGAAGAAACGTAGAGGATGAAGCAAAAAAAAGCGCCCCATTCGGGGCGCTTCTATCCATTCATAGGACGGTTTATTCGAAGCTGTATTGCTGTCCGTAGCGGAGCATTTGACCTAGGAAGTCGGTAGGGTACGTGATCTCCACATCGATGATGGCATCTCCCTCCTTCACAGGTACCATTTCTGGGTTTACAAAACCGCTGTAGGGCGCCAAGTTCAGTGGCTCTACGCGGGCCAGGACTTCTTGGTGAAGGGTTTGGTCCACCTTCACACCGTAGGTTTCGACCAATGCTTTGCCCGCTTCAAAGTCGCCTTCTGACTTGATGCGTTGAATTTCTGTGAGCAATTGACCGAAGAGTTCACGGAGCTTCTCGTAGTTGTTTACCACGAAATAGGTCTTTCCTTCGACCACCTTGCGCTCGATGACTTGCTCGTCCAGCCCTTTTTCATAGGCCCAAGCCGCGACCAGTTGGCGGTTGCGCATGTGGTCTTCCTCGATGTCTTGGCCGGGTTCAATGCGACGCAATTGCAGCATGAGACCGTTGGCGATGTAATTGTCGTATTCGGCATAGCCGGCCTCTTTGTTTTCCATGAGGCCAATCTCTTGCATCTTGTCGTCGAGAATGAAGTAGAGCGCCACAAGGTCGGCACGGGCTTCCTCCAAGGTAGAAGCGTAGTTGAGCAAGGTTTGCTTGGGTGTGCCCACGCCTGGGTTGAGTTTGCCGGATGCGTGACCGACCACTTCGTGCAGGGCGGTGTGCATTTTAGAACCCAACTCGCCATAGTTTTTCGCGCGCTCCATGTGTTCCGCGCTAAAACTAAATTCTTTGAGCATTCCTTCGCCCGCACTCGCGTGGTAGGCATCTTCGATGTTGCCCAAACTCACGCTCTTGGAGCCGTGTTCTGCGCGGATCCAGTTGGCATTGGGTAGGTTGACACCGATCGGAGTGGACGGCGAGGCATCGCCCGCTTCGCCGGCTACTGTCACAATTTTGTAGCTAACACCTACGACACTTTTCTTTTTGTGCTCCTCCATGATGGGGCTGTGGTCCTCGAACCATTGCACGTTGTCTGCGACCACCGCCATGCGCTCGCTGGCATCAAAGTCTTTCACCTGTACGATGGTTTCGTACGAGCCGCGGTAGCCCATAGGGTCGTTGTATACTTCTACGAAGCCGTTGATGTAATCTACATCGCCGCCGGTAGCATTGAGCCACGCGATGTTGTAGTCGTCCCATACTTTGAGGTCACCTGTTCTGTAGTACTCGATGAGCAGGTCCAGCGCCTGCGCTTGGGCCTCTGTTTCGGCTGCATTTCTGGCCTCGCTGAGATGTCCGACAATCTGTTCGATCGCTGCGCTGTAGCGTCCGCCCACTTTGTACACTTCCTCATAAAGCTGGCCGTTCTCATCCCGAGTTAGTCGGCTGTTGAGTCCGTGCGAAACCGGGCGATCGGGATCGGCGTCCACCTTGGACTTATAGAATGCCTCGGCTTCAGCCTGACGCACATCCGGTGCGTAGAAGTTCACGGCAGAGGTAAGGAGAAGATCGGTGTCGGCCGCGCGGTTCACTTTTTTCGCGTCGAACTCTGGGTCGAATATGGCGCGCATGGCTTCCTCTTCCAGACTCAGCCCAAGGGCCGCCAGGGTCGATTCGAACCAAGTGCGGTCAAAGTTGGCGGCAAACTTGGTATTGCTGTAGTGGTGGTGAATTCCGTTGGCAAAGAACACGCGCTTGGCATAGATCTCAAACGCCTTGTATTCCTCTGTGCTGTGGTCGACCTCTTTCGAGGAGACGATGGCCTCGAGTACTTTTCTAATAGCCAAGTTGTGGCGGTAGTTCATGTCCCACATAATGTCTCGTCCCGCCAGACCCGCTTGCGTGAGGTGGTACGCATAGACGCGTTGTTGGGGCGTGAGCTGGTCCCAGCTGGGAACCTGGTATCGCAACACTTTAACGTCTGCGAACCGATCCACTTGCCATTGAAAAGCTTCGTCGTGTTGGTTTGAAGAAGCGTCTGTGTTTGCAGGTTCTGCCTCTTGACAAGAGGCCAAACTCAATGCCGAGGCGACTGCCATCATAAAAAAGGTGTTTTTCATAAGTGAAGAACTGTTTTTACGCAATGGTCTCATTGCGCTTACAAGAATTTGCCTAAAATTAACGCATAAAATAAGACGCCATGAAAATCTTAAAAGGCCTGGGCATCGCCCTCATTGTACTGTTTTTGGCATTTGCAGGATACAACGCAACCCAAGACGGACACTACGAAGTAAGCAGAACGGTGAAGATCAACGCGAGCCCGATGACGGTGAGCGCGATCGTTTCCGAATTTAGAAATTGGCCCGACTGGGCCGTTTGGTTCCAGCGGGACTCCACCATGGTAGCGACCTTTGGCGAGAAGACCACCGGAGTGGGCGCCAATTACAGCTGGGTCAGTGAAAACAGCGGCGCAGGTCGCATGGAAATTCTTGCCTACGAACCCGGTACCTCGATGAACACGTCCATCTCCTTTGACGGCCAAGGTTCCTCCAACGGTTTTTGGAAATTTGAGCAATTGGACCACGGAGTCACCCAAGTTACTTGGGGTATGACAGGTGAGATGGGATTCTTTGGGCGATTCCTTGCCCCGAAAATGGAGCAGTGGGTTGGACCTGACTTCGAACAAGGACTCGACAACCTCATCGCATTGGCCGAGCGTGTGCAGCGCGAACGAGACGACGCTGTGGCCAACGAGCGGGCGGTCCGCGCTGCCATCGAAGCCGCTATGGAGCCTATTCAACACTAAGTATTTTATTTTAGTATTTTAAGGCGTGTGCCGAACGTATTTTATGGTTTCGGCGCGCGCTTTTTTTTGTCCAAGTAGCTGGTACAGCGTTCTTAGATTGCGTTTCGCTACAATTTACCATTAAGTAAACGGCTGTTTTACAGACTTCTAGCTATCAAAGTACGTTTCGCTCTTCTTCACCTTTCCACCGGTCCAACTTTCCAAAGAAGAAGAGGGACGGTGACCTAACTTTGGGAACACCGAACCGACTTGCGCACTGTAAAAAATAAATGTTATCCATACCCTCTCCATTCTATGAGTACTTCCCAAAGCCATGAAGCCGTGCGTTACATTGTCGACGGACATGAGCGCACCTTCTTCATGATCGATTCCCCTGCGTTTCAATCCGGTACCAAGGAACGTCTCTCCACGGAAGAGCACGACATTATCTATTCCCAGCCTTGGTATGAACAAGGCTTTATCGAAGAAGACCTGCTCTCGCCCGAAGATTTTAGACTATTGGTCGATGGACTTACAAGTAGTATTGCGAAGATTATCGAGGAAGAACTATCCATTGACCTTACCGGATTTTCATTGGAGCACTACCACCGGTATGTGCGCACCGACGAACAGCACCAGAAAGTCATCTCTCGAACACGCGATTTATTCTTCGGCGATTTCAATTTTTCCCTCAAGGAGCTCCTTCCACTTTTCAACAAAAAGTTGGGCTTTGAACTCACGAACATGATCCCGCAAATCCAGGAAGAATTGCACATCATTGTCCGCATCAACCGGCCCAATTCGGACGATTTTAATCCGCCGCACAAGGACATTTACGAAGCCGTGGACGTGTACAACTATGTGGCACCCTTTCTCAACTTTTGGATGCCCATTGCCGGGGTGAACGCGCATTCGAACCTCCCCTTGGCTCCGGGCAGTCACTTGCTGGGTGAAGACCAAGTGATTCGCACTAAGGAAGGAGGCAACATTCAAGGCAACAAATACAGCGTTCGTATGGTCAAGAGCTGGGGCGGTCAAAATGAACTAACCAGAAGTACCGTTTCCTACGGCCAAGTGCTCATCTTCTCCGCACATTTGATCCACGGTTTGTCCGTCAACGACAACGAAGACCTCACGCGTGTCGCATTGGAGTTTAGATTGTTTAAAAAGTAAGGTGCTCCGCACCCTGGCCGCTTCCCTGCGAGACTTGAGAATGGCCAACGTGCGGTGCTCTCACTGTTGATGCCATTATGGGAACACCCATTCTGTGTCGTCGCAACCGAACACACTAATAGAGTTGGAAGCTGTCGTGGGAAATAGCAAGTAGCCACTCACCTGCTCGACATAGACAGAATGCATGCCTTCGTACAGGTCCACTTCTAAAAAGGAATTTCCTGGCATCTCTGTGTAGAAATTACCATTCAGGTAGAGGTCGTACGGGTTGGATGAAATGTTCGTGAATCGGACCGTTCCAACGACACAATCTTCAATTGCGCAGGAGCCAAGGCCCAAGGAGGTCAATACCACAAAGGCGAGCAACCATTTTTTCATAGCGAATGTTTGTTGATTTGATTCCTATCAAAATAGACACACCACTCCACTAAATCAAGCCGCAACTCCTTTAGAGGGCGGTTTTTTTACAGTCTCATCCGACACAGCAACGGTTGATTGAGCGGTTTTAAAAACGGTTCTAGAGCGGCAGGAATACGCATTCAGCATCAAATGAGACCGTATGTATCAAAATAGACACAACCTCTTCGCTGCTTTGGCATTGGTCGCGGCTGTTACGCAGCCGACTGACCCACTCTTTTGCGCTTTTTCTCTTCAAAACCCTCGTAGAAATAGACCGTACCCAAGATGAGCAGGAGGCCGTAGAAGATGTCCTCGAAGGGAATGGTGCCGAGGCGAACACCCAAGTTTTCTGCGTTGTTGTACCACACCACTTGGGTCTCGATCCACGTGCCTGTGAGAATGCCATTCTTGAGAAAGAACGGCAGCAGGGCGACCGCATAGCTTTGGTAAAACTGGCCCATCCAGGTCACCTTTTTGATCCATGCGACATAAACCAGCGCCAAGGCCAAGAGCAGAAAGGTAGAGCCGGTGTACCACTTGTTGTAGTTAAGCGCCGCCAAGGCGAAGCTCATGGGAACCAAGAGGAAGGTGATTTTGCTAGCCGTTTGAGGCCCAATGAGACCTTTTGGAAAAAAATAGATGAGGACGCGGTAGATGAACAAACAGGCGAATGGGACCGTGACAAAGAACAAGTATTCGCCCAAGGGCAGGCCAAAAAATTCGATGCCGCTTAAATAGGTGTGCGTGAACCCCCATACCCCCATCTTGGTGAACCAGATGTCCCAAACCAAGAAAAAGCCGCTCCAAATTGCCATGGCCTTGAACAGGCTATCGAAACTTTTGTAGTAAGCAACGCGGGGTTCAAAACTGCGTAGCAATGGGACACTTATGGTGGCCGCGTTGAGCAGTAAATAGAGCCATTTGGTCTCCAACATAATTATTGAGCGGATGAGCGCTGCTGGCGCTGTTGGCGTACTTGAGCAATGTATTTGGGGTGCACCCACAGCATGCCGAAGTTTTCTCCGGGATGTTTGTCCAGATGGCGGTGGTGCATCTTGTGGGCCAATCGAACCGCTTCCCAATACACAAAATTGGTCTTGCGCAAAAAAGGCAAGCGTTGGTGGATGAACACTTCGTGCACAATGGCATAGGCCAAGCCGTAAAGGGCGATGCCCGCTCCTACGGCCACACTAATGCCGTTGCCCGCCATCATTCCGAGCATGATGCTGAGCCAACTCGGTATGGCGAAAATGAGAAAGAAGGCGTCGTTTTTTTCCAGCGCACCGGGTGTTTTTCGGTGGTGATCGTCGTGTAAAAACCAAAGGAACCCGTGCATGAGGTAGCGGTGTGCGCCCCAAGCTACGCCTTCCATTGCAACAAAGACTGCCAGTACGATCGACAACTCTAGTAAGCTCATTCCCCTCTAAGATTTTTGATAAAAGTAAGGCTTTCTTCTACGTGCTGCGTGGCCTTGGTCATGCTCTTAAAGGTGAAGGCAACGCGGTGCTCAGCATCCGTCACATAGGTGACGCGGTCGGCCACCGTATTGAACAAAATACCGGGAGAGCCGAACTGCTTGCGCACTTGGTGCCCCGGGTCGCTGAGCACGGGATAGGTCAGTTGGTATTTTTCAGCGAAGCCTGCGTGCTCGCTCACATCGGCAGAATTGATGCCCACCACCACGGCACCGGCGGCTTTGAACTCGCTTTCGTGGTCGCGAAAACTGCACGCTTGCGCGGTACAGCCCGGAGTGTGGTCTTTGGGATAGAAGAAAATAACCAACGGTTGTCCGAGGTAGTCGTCCGAATTGAAGACAGCTCCGTGTTGGTCTTTGAGTTCAAATGTCGGGATGCGGTCCCCCACTTGCAATTGTGCGCGGCTTGCCATGGATATGAGTAAGGTTAGGAGAAGTATGGTTAATTTGTGCATGTGTCCACAACAAATCAAACCCCACCATTGTTTGCTAAGAGATGAAAGGAATTCAGTACAGCGCTGCAGAAGCGAAGAACCAGCGTCCTTTTGAGACGCTGCTTGAGCTTTTCAAAGAGATTATCGTGCACACCAGTGGGGACGTCACCGAGGCCTTGGACTGGCTCCGTCAACTGGACGAGCATTACAAAATTACCAACGACCAATACACCTTCGACGACTTCGTGGAAGAGTTGCTGGACGCGGGCTATGTGGCGGCAGATGTGAAGCAAGGCGGGGCTCCTGTACTGACTTCAAAAGGAGAGGCAGGCGTTCGCAAGCGCGCCATGGACTCCATTTTTAGCAACATCAAAAAGGGCGAACGCGGCCAGCACAAGACCCGCGCGGCCGGGAACGACGGCGAGGCCTTGGGCGATATGCGAGCGTACCAGTTTGGCGATTCGTTGGATAAAATTGTCATGAATGAGAGCCTGAAAAACGCCCTCGGCTCCAACGGCTTGGACCATTTTCAAATGACGCAAGACCACCTCGTGGTGGAAGATGCCAACTTTTCGAGCAGTTTGTCAACCGTGCTCATGATTGACATTAGCCACAGCATGATTCTCTACGGGGAGGACCGCATTACCCCGGCAAAAATGGTGGCCCTTGCCTTGGCCGAATGGATCACCACCCAGTTCCCTAAAGACAGTTTGGACATCATTGTCTACGGCAACGACAGCTGGCCCATTTCCATTAAAGAATTGCCCTACCTGCAGGTGGGACCGTACCACACCAACACCGTGGCAGGCTTGGAGCTTGCGTTGGATATTCTGCGCAAGAAGCGCTCGACCAACAAGCAAATATTCAATATCACCGACGGCAAGCCCAGTTGCTTGATTGAATCTGACGGGAGCTACTACAAAAACAGCTTTGGGCTGGACCCGTACATCGTGGGCAAGTGCCACACCATGGCTGCGAAGGCCAAACGCGCACAGGTACCCATACACACCTTTATGGTGGCGCGCGATCAATACCTGCAACACTTCGTGAACTCGTTTACAGAGATCAACGGAGGCAAGGCCTATTACACCGGTCTAAACAAATTAGGCGAGATGATTTTCTCCGATTACCAAGCAAACATAAAGAAGCGTTCTAAATGAGCAATCAACCCCAGATCAAAACCTTAGGCGAACTCAAGGCGAGCGGCTACCAACCCAAGACTATAAAAGAAGAATTGCGCTCCAATTTGCTGCCTTTGTTGCATAGCGGGCGCCATCCGTTCGAAGGCATTCACGGCTACGAATACAGCGTCATTCCCGCCGTAGAACGCGCGATCCTTGCCGGGCACGATGTACTGTTTTTGGGCCTGCGCGGCCAGGCGAAAACTCGCATGGCGCGTCAATTGGTAGGCCTGCTGGATGCTTGGGTGCCCGTTTTGGAAGGTTCGGAGCTCAATGAAGACCCGATGGCCCCGTTGACCGCACAAAGCAAGGGGATTATTGCCCAATGGGGCGATGAAACGCCCGTAGGTTGGTTGCACCGCAGTGACCGCTTCTTTGAAAAATTGGCCACGCCGGACACTACGGTGGCCGATCTCATCGGTGATATTGATCCGATCAAAGCAGCGAATGAAAAGTTGAGTTTCTCGGACGAGCGGGTGATCCATTATGGCATGATTCCCCGCGCGCACCGCAGCATCTTTGTGATCAACGAGTTGCCCGACCTTCAGCCGCGCTTGCAGGTTGCTTTGTTCAACATCCTGCAAGAAGGCGATATCCAAATTCGCGGCTTCCAAAAGAGACTTCCGGTGGAGTTGCAGTTTGTGTTCACCGCGAATCCAGAAGATTACACCAGCCGCGGCTCCATTGTGACGCCTTTGAAAGACCGCATTGGGTCACAAATTCATACGCACTACCCAGAGGATGTGGCCACGGCGCGGACCATTACGGCTCAAGAGACCAAGAGAATTCAAGAGTTGTTCCCCGCAGTGAGATCGTTTGATTTGGCCGAACACCTCATAGAGGAACTGGCCTTTGCTGCGCGCGAAAGCGAATTTGTGGATCCGGCCAGCGGCGTGAGTGCCCGCATGACCATTAGCGCTTTCGAGCTGTTGCTCACCACTGCAGAGCGTCGCCGACTTATGGAAGGTGCCTCTACGACACAGGTTCGATTGTCCGATTTTATGGGCATTCTGCCCGCACTGGTAGGCAAGGTCGAACTGGTCTACGAAGGCGAGCAGCAAGGTGCGGAACAGGTGGCCGAGCACATCCTTGGCCATGCCGTGCTCACCGCCTTTAAGTTGTTTTTCCCGCCGTTGCAAAACATGAAGCGCACCAATGAGAACAACCCCTATTTGCCCATTCAGAACTGGTTCTCCGACGGAAACAGCGTAGAACTCATGGACGATTTCTCGTTGCGGGAGTACGAGAACGCATTGGATATAGCGCCCATCAACGCCTTTGTGCGAGAGAAATTGAAGGCGACCATAGAGGCTCCCGTGGCCTTTTGGAAGGAGCTGTTGCTGTGGGCGCTGAGCGAGAAAAGTCAAATTGCTCGGAAGCGCACGCGCACCAAGTTGGTCTTTGATGACTTGTTTGGGAACTTGCTCGGAGGAGAATGAGACCGTAAAAAAGAAGAACAGGTGCTACTCGACCGGCTCGGTCGGGGGCACCTTGTTATCAACTTCAACAGGAGA
>OBAL01000113.1_pt1 | contig 12356 bp, 6 predicted proteins | sample 1516331 | NCBI WGS metagenome assembly OBAL01 (sample SAMEA3275603, study PRJEB22092) | marine metagenome | biome: ENVO:00000038, "LAGOON"; feature: ENVO:00002042, "SURFACE WATER"; material: ENVO:00002019, "BRACKISH WATER" | collected 2014-06-21T13:56:00+00 | depth 0 m
GCCCTTGGTGGCCTGCAATTGCATGATTCTCGCGAAATCCCGTTCCATGTCGGTGATCCGACTCAGGTCGATCAGATGGCGTTGGCCGGGCCGCGCGTCGGGGTGTTGCGCATAGGCGCCAAAGGCCTTGAGGCTGTCCTCAACCAGCATCAACCCGCTGTAGCGGACATAGACAAGATTGTGCTGGGGCAGGATCTGGAAACTGGCGGGCATGGGGGCTCAATGACAAAGGGGCATCAATCCGGCGACAATTTCGGAAAAAGCCCGCGAACGCAATGCAATAGCGGCTCCACGCATCACACGCTTTGTGCGTCGACCCTGTCGAGCATGGCCGCAATGCTGTCATAGGGCAGCCCCAGTGCATGCAGGGCGTGCTCCTCGTCCTCCAGAACAATGGACACGACACCACTTTCCGGCGTCCAGCCATTTTTGCCCAGATTCATCAAGCGGCTCAGTGTTTCCAAGCAGGTCCAAAGGGTTTGGTAGGCCGCAATTTTATCTTGGGCATAGTCGCCTTTCCAGAAGCGACGACGGCCCAAACGCACATACCAGTTGGACAAGCGTTCGGTGGTAAATTCTTGAATGGGTCGGAACGCACGCGTCGGCTCGAACGCTTCCATGCCCTCTTCTACCTTGGCGATGAGCGTGTTGAGTTCGGATAAAATCCACTGGTCCATTTCCGGGCGTTGGTCCACGGGGATGGCGGCTTCGGAAAACTTGAATCCGTCCACGTTTGCGTACAGTGCAAAGAAGGCGTAGGTATTGTGCAGCGTTCCGAAGAATTTGCGTCGAACCTCTTCCAATCCCTCCTTGTCAAAGCGCAAATTGTCCCAAGGCGAGGCGTTGGTGAGCATGTACCAGCGCAGCGCATCTGCGCCGTACTTGTCCATGGTTTCAAACGGATCAACGGCATTTTTCAACCGTTTGGACATCTTCATGCCCACCTTGTCCAAGACCAGGCCGTTCGAGATGACATTCTTAAAGGCGACCTTGTCAAATACCATGGATGAAATGGCGTGCAAGGTGAAGAACCAACCGCGCGTTTGATCGACGCCCTCAGCGATGAAGTTCGCAGGAAAGGCGCCGCCGCCGTCAATTTTATCTTTGTTTTCAAAGGGGTAATGCCACTGGGCATAGGGCATGGAGCCGCTATCAAACCAAACGTCAATCAAGTCGCTTTCCCGCTTCATGGGCTGGCCCGCATCGCTGGTAAGCACCACGCGGTCCATCAGGTGGCGGTGAAGGTCAATTTGAGCGTAGTTTTCTTCGCTCATGTTGCCGGGTTCAAAGCCCGCGAGCGGGTTGCTTTCCATGTGGCCTGCAGCAATTGACTTTTCAATTTCGGACTTCAACTGCTCGACGCTTTCAATGCAAATATGTTCTGCGCCGTCCTCCGTACTCCAGATGGGAAGTGGGATGCCCCAGAACCGCGAGCGACTCAGGTTCCAATCGTTGAGGTTTTCCAACCAGTTTCCAAAGCGGCCCGTCCCGGTGGAGGCGGGTTTCCATTGTATGGTCTTATTCAACTCGATCATGCGTTCTTTCTTCGCCGTGCTCTTGATGAACCAAGAGTCGAGCGGGTAGTACAGCACGGGCTTGTCGGTGCGCCAGCAGTGTGGGTAGCTGTGCTCGTATTTTTCAATCTTAAAGGCCTTGTTCTCCAGCTTGAGCTTGAGGGCGAGACGTTCGTCCACGCTGAGGTAGGCCTTTAGATCGGGAATAATGCTTTTGAGTTGTTCGCGTTGCGCCTGCCACGCCGCTTCGGTCTCTTCTTCGCTCAGGTATTCTGCCTTGATGTACTCTCCGGCGAATCCAAACAAGTCGTCCTGAACTTCCGAGCGGAAGCGGCCTTGGAGGTCCACCAACGGCACTAAATTTCCGTCGGAGTCTTCCACCAATAAGGGAGGGACGCCCGCCTCTGCGGCCACCTTGGCATCGTCGGCACCAAAAGTTGGGGCGGTGTGCACGATCCCAGTACCGTCCTCCGTGGTGACAAAGTCGCCGGGGATGATGCGGAAGGCGTCTTCGGGGCGTTCGTGGGGAAGGGCATAGGGCAGGAGTTGCTCGTAGCGCAGCCCCAACAGCTGGGCTCCTGTGAACGTTCCTTCAATTTGGTAGGGGATGTTCTTCTGACCGGCCGTGTACTCGGACAGGTCGCCCTCGCTAAACTTCTTGCCAAACAACTTGGGCAAAAGGGCCGTTGCTGCCACGATGCGAACGGGTTCGTGGGTGTATTGGTTGTAGGTGGCGACCAAGCTGTACTCGATGCGCTCGCCCACTGTCAAGGCCGTGTTCGAGGGCAAGGTCCACGGGGTGGTGGTCCAAGCGAGGAAGTGCACGTCTGCGTCTCCAAAAAGTGCCTCACTTTGCCCATTTTTTATCATTTTGAACTGAGCGACCACGGTGTTGTCCTTGACATCGCGGTAGCATCCGGGCTGGTTAAGCTCGTGAGAGGACAGTCCGGTACCCGCTTTTGGGCTGTACGGCTGAATGGTGTACCCCTTGTAGATGAGACCGTTTTTATAGAGTTGAGCCAACAGCCACCACACGCTTTCCATGTATTTGGGGTCGTAGGTGACATAAGGCTGGTCCATGTCCACCCAGTAGCCCATTTGGTCGGTCAAATTCTTCCAAATACCGGTGTAGCGCATGACTGCCTCGCGGCACGCGTTGTTGTATTCTTCTACGCTGAGCTTGGTGCCTATGTCTTCTTTGGTGATGCCCAATTCTTTCTCAACGCCCAATTCTACTGGGAGTCCGTGCGTATCCCAACCGGCTTTGCGGTCTACTCGATAGCCCTGTTGCGTCTTGTATCGGCAAAACAAGTCTTTGAGCGACCGACCCATGACGTGGTGAATGCCAGGCAATCCGTTGGCGCTGGGCGGTCCTTCGAAAAAGATCCACGGCTCGGCGTCTTTGCGCGCTTCGAGCGTTTGTTCAAACACGTGGTCGGCCTTCCAGCGTTCGAGAACGGCTTTGTGTATGCCTGCAAGGTCCAGTTGTTGGTATTCAGGAAATGTTTTCATGGTCTTATTCTACGGTCGCGATGCACTTGAGTTCTATGGCAATGGGCGTGGGCAAACTGTTGATCTCCACGGTAGTGCGACAAGGCTGGTTGCTTTGAAAGTACTCTGCATAGAGACGGTTGAAGGTCTTGAAGTCGCGCTTCATGTCCACAAGGAAAACGGTGACATCCACGAGCTGCTCCCAAGAGGAACCGCTGTCTTCCAAGATGGCTTTGACATTTTGGAACACGCTGTGCACCTGGGCTTCAAAATCGAACTCTGCAAAATTGCCGTTGTGATCCAAAACCAATCCGGGCACGCCGCTGTCGTTGGCATCGGAGCCGGCCGTTCTCGGGCCTACGCCGCTCAAGAATAGCAGGTTGCCCACCTTGCGTGCATGCGGGTACAAGCCTACTGGCTTGGGTGCGTTGTTGGTTGAAAACTGATCTTGGCCCATAAGCGTCGTTTTTTGATAGAGCGCAAAAATAGGATAAAGCCGTTGGAACGCTGCCGACCGCCGGCATCTAAAAAAAATAGTTAGTGTTATTTGGACACTAAGGGTATTTCATTATCTTTGCCCTGTATGTAAAGATTGGTGGTTCTTTCTTTTCATGCTTCTGTGATAGGTTCTAGGGGTTATTTGGACGAATTTTCTTCGTTTTCTGAGCCGACTTCGAGATCGAGAAAATCCTTCCGAATTCCCCTTTTTTACTTCCTATCTACCTTCCTCCTTACATTTCAGTGCTCCTTCGACGCCCTTTCTTCCGGGCCCCATTGGCTTTGTGATGGCCTCGTTTTCCTGGGGTTTTCGTCCCAAGCTTCGCTCTATCCGAGCGCCTAAAATGGCCGTGCAGGTCCTGCGTCGGGGTATTTTGAGTTTTATTGCGATTTATCCTGCGCTCTTTTCCCTATCCCCTTATTTTTGTGCACTATTCATAAGAGAATCTGCACAAGATGCTGAAATTCGTTTCCAAACTACTCGGTTCCAAAAGTGACCGCGATCTCAAGGCTTTGCGCCCTTACGTGGATCAGGTCAACGCCATAGCTCCTTCCATCGCCGCACTTTCCAACGATGAGTTGCGCGCCAAAACTGCCAAGTTCAAGGCGATGGTACTGCAATCCACTTCTGAACAACGCGAAGAAATCGCCCAAATCCAAGAGCAGATTGCCGCGACGCACGACTACGATGCACGCGAGCCACTGTACGAGAAGATCGAGGAGCTGCAAGGCATCGAGGTGGCTCGCATTGAAAGCCTGCTCGAAACCGTCATGGCGGAGGCCTTTGCGGTGGTTCGCGAGACGGCGAAGCGATTCGCGGCGGGCCCTGTGCGCGCTACCGCCACCGACTTAGACAGAACGCTGGCGGCCAAACACGCCCATATTTCAATCGAAGGAGACGAGGTCGTCTACCAGAATTCCTGGAAAGCCGCGGGTGTAGATGTAGTTTGGAACATGGTGCACTACGATGTTCAGCTCATTGGTGGGGCCGTGCTCCACAACGGGAAAATTGCTGAAATGGCGACGGGTGAAGGAAAGACCTTGGTCGCGACCTTGCCAGTCTACCTCAATGCTTTGGCCGGCAAAGGCGTTCACGTGGTTACTGTGAACGACTACCTCGCCAAACGCGATAGCGAATGGATGGCGCCCGTCTTCAATTTCCACGGGCTCACCATTGACTGTATTGACAAGCACCAGCCCAACAGCGAGGACCGCCGCGCGGCCTACTACGCCGACATCACCTACGGAACCAACAACGAGTTTGGTTTTGATTACCTGCGCGACAACATGGCGCGCCAGCAAGAAGACCGCGTTCAAGACCGCGGCCACCACTACGCCATCGTGGATGAGGTGGACAGCGTTTTGATTGACGACGCGCGTACGCCGCTTATCATTTCCGGGCCGACTGCGCGCGGAGGACAGCAGCAATTCACCGACCTCAAGCCCTTTGTCGAGTCTGTGGTAACGGCGCAAAAGCAATTGGTTCAAAAAGAATTGAATGAGGCCAAGCGCCTCATCGCAGAAGGCAACACCGAAGAAGGCGGGGTAAAATTGCTTCGCGCCTACCGCGGTTTGCCCAAGTCCAAGCCCATCATCAAGTTCTTAAGCCAAGATGGCATCAAGTCGCTGCTGCAAAAAACAGAGGCGAACTACCTGCAAGAACAAGGCAAGCGCATGAAGCTCATCGATGAAGAGCTCTACTTTACCATCGAGGAGAAGAACAATCAAATTGACCTGACCGGCAAGGGAATTGACCTGATCTCTAAGAATACGGCAAAAGACTTCTTTGTGATGCCCGACATCGCGGCAGAGTTGAGCGCGTTGGAGCAGTTTGAAGGTACGGCCGAAGAAAAATCAGCCCGTAAAGAGACCTTGATGCGCGACTACTCGATCAAGAGCGAGCGCATTCACACGGTCAACCAATTGCTCAAGGCCTACGCCATGTTCGAAAAAGACACCGAGTATGTCATTATGGACAACAAGGTGAAAATTGTCGACGAGCAAACGGGACGTATCATGGAAGGTCGCCGCTATTCGGACGGCTTGCACCAGGCCATTGAAGCCAAGGAAAATGTGAAAATTGAGGCGGCCACTCAAACGTATGCCACCATCACCCTGCAGAACTACTTCCGCATGTACCACAAGCTCTCGGGCATGACGGGAACGGCGGAAACCGAAGCAGGAGAATTCTGGGAAATCTACAAACTGGAGGTGGTCGTGATCCCCACCAACCGTCCCATCTCGCGCGACGACCGCGAGGACATGGTCTTCAAGACCAACCGAGAAAAGTACAATGCGGTCATCGAAGAGATTGCCCAGTTGCGCGAGGCAGGTCGTCCGGTGCTCGTGGGAACCACGTCGGTCGAAATTTCGGAGCTCATCAGCCGCGCTTTGAAAATTAGAAAAGTGCCGCACCAGGTACTGAACGCCAAATTGCACCAGAAGGAAGCGGAAATTGTCGCCGAAGCGGGCAAGCCGGGAACGGTTACCATTGCCACCAACATGGCCGGTCGCGGTACGGATATCAAATTGACTCCAGAGTCGCTCGCTGCGGGCGGTTTGGCCATCATTGGTACCGAACGTCACGACAGCCGTCGCGTAGACCGCCAGTTGCGCGGGCGTGCCGGTCGCCAAGGCGATGTGGGCTCTTCGCAATTCTTTGTCTCCTTAGAAGACAAGCTCATGCGCTTGTTCAACTCCGAGCGAATCGCGGGTCTCATGGACCGCTTGGGTCTAGAAGAAGGCGAGGTCATTCAGCACAGCATGGTGACCAAGTCCATTGAGCGTGCCCAGCGCAAAGTCGAAGAAAACAACTTTGGTACGCGGAAGCGCCTGTTGGAATACGACGACGTCATGAACAACCAGCGCCAGGTCATCTACAAACGCCGCGCACACGCCTTGAGCGGACAGCGCCTCAAGGTGGACATCGCGAACATGATCTACGACACCGTGGGCAATTTGATCGAGTCCTACCAACCTGTCAAGGACTACGAAGGGTTCCGACTCGACTACTTCCGAGCCCTCGCGCTGGATCCTAACGTGGACAAAGAGGCGTTCGACAAGGCCGACATCAACGCCTTGGCCGACCTGCTCTTCGACCAAGCCCAGCAATTCTATATCTCCAAGAGCGAACGCATTGCACAGGCGGCCATGCCCGTGTTCAAGCAAGTTGCCGAGAACCCCAACAACAACTACGACAAGATTTTAGTGCCGATCACCGACGGTCAAAAGACCCTTCAGGTGACTTCGAAACTGCAACAAGTCATTGAAACCAACGGCGCAAGTCTCATCTCCGACATCGAAAAAGGCATCTCCATCGCCATTATTGACGAACAATGGAAAGTGCATTTGCGCGCCATGGACGACCTGCGCCAAAGTGTGCAAGGCGCTGTGTACGAGCAAAAGGACCCGCTGCTCATCTACAAGTTCGAAGCGTACGAGCTATTCAAGTCTCTGGTAAATAGCATGAACGAAGAGGTGGTGAGCTTCTTGTTCAAAGGCAACCTGCCCGATTCTCAACAAAATGTCCAGCGTGCACCCGAGCGCCGCCCCGAGCCCAAGCTTCAAGAAAGCCACCCCTCGCTCGACGCTCCGGTAGAGGCGGAACAGGTCACACAAAGCGGATCGGCCCCGGTGGCCGGCGCGCCCGCACCTCGTCCCAAAGTGCAACCTGTGATCAACACGGGCAAGCAGTACGGCCGCAACGATGCGGTCACTGTGCGCAACACTGCCTCCGGCGAAGAGAAAAACATCAAGTACAAGCAGGCGCTGCCTCTGCTCAAACAAGGCTGGGAAATAGTTGAAAAATAGACCTGTATGTTCTGGGATTTCTTTGCCAATGTGCTTCTAAAACGCCGGTCCGCCTTCTTGGCCCTGGTGGCCGTGGGCGCGGTCTTTATGGCTTACCAAGGCACGAAGGTCAAGTTCGACTATGCCGGTGCCCGCCTGATGCCGGAAACAGACACGGTGTACCAGGAGTACAATGTGCTCGCCGAAGAGTTTGGGCAGGTGAGCAACACAATAGTGGTCGCCATTGAAGACCCGGAGTTTTTCTCCGAGTCCCACTTGGAAGATTGGGTCGAGCTGACCACCGCGCTCAAACGCCAGGACGGCGTGACCTCTGTGCTGAGTTTGACCGAGGCCTACGGGCTGGTCATCGACACCTTGACAGACAAACTCAAACCCGACACGCTCTTCAAGGCGATCCCAAGAAATTCCGAAGAATCCATCGCCCTCGAGGCGAAGGTCAAAAGCTGGAGTTTCTACAAAGACCTGCTCTACACCGGCGACAAGTACAACCTCATCATTCGGTTGGACGAGAAAAACCTCTTCAAAGAGAGTTCGGTTCCAGTCATCGAAGGCATCAAAGACATCTTGTTTTCATGGGAAGAAGCGCACGGACGTGACCTGCACATTAGTGGCTTTCACTGGTGGCGCATCGCCAACGCAACCACCCTGCAAAAGGAAATTCTTCGCACCATTTTCCTCACCTTCTTGGTGACCATTTTCATCTTCTACCTGTTCCTTAAAAGTATTCGCGCCACCGTCATCTCCTTTGTGTTGGTGGCCCTTGGCGCGGTGTATTCCTTTGGTATCATCGGCCTTTTTGGCTACGGTCTCAGTCTGCTCAGCGCCCTCACGTTGCCGCTCATCATTGTCATAGGCGTACCCAACAGTATTTACTTGATCAATAAGTACCACCAAGAATACAAGAAGCACCAAGACCAAGTTCTCGCGATCAAGCGCGTGATCCACAAGGTGGGCTACATTGCCCTGATCACCAATACCACAACCGCCCTCGGTTTTGCGGCCTTTATCCTCACGAAAAGCCAGCACCTGACCCAGTTCGGCATCGTGACCTCCATTTCTATCATGCTCTTGTTCTTCCTGAGCATTGTCTTTATCCCCATTATCTACAGCTACTTAAGCCCCCCCAAAGAGCGTCATATGGACCACTTTGACGTGGGTTGGTTGGTACGTTTCTTGGATTTTCTTGACCACTCTGTTGAGAACCGTCGCCGTATCATTTACTCGGTTGCGTTCCTCGCCGTGGTGCTCGCCATTGTAGGTATAGGTAAGATTGAGACCGCAGGAAATGTCACCTCCGATTTCAAGAAGGAGAACCAGATCTACAAGGACATCAAGTATTTTGAGCGAACCTTCGGCGGCGTGATCCCCATCGACATCGTCATCGACACCAAACAAGAAGGCGGCGTCGAAAAGCTGACCAACTTGCGCCGCATCGAACAGCTCCAAGATTCCCTGGCAACTTTGCCCAATTTGAGCCGCTCGCTCAGCATCGTCGATTTTGTCAAAATGGCGAAACAGGGCATCTTCTTTGGCAACCCCGACCTCTACGAGCTTCCGCAGCGCAGCGAAATGCAGTGGCTGCTCACCTACCTGCCCCGAAACGTGAAAGACACCACGGGTTTGTCGGCTTCCATGGTTTCTAAAAACGGTCAAAAGGCGCGCATATCTGTACAGATGGCCGATCTAACGACGCCAGAAATGCGCGACATGCGCAAGGACATCGAGGACATGGTCGCGAAAATCTTCCCCGACGAACGCTTTGATGTGAGCATTTCCGGCGACGCCGTGCTCTACATTCGATCTACCGCCTACCTGATCAACAACCTGCTCACTTCATTGGCCATTGCCGTCGCTGCAATAGCGATCATCTTGGCCCTGCTTTTCATGTCCTGGCGCATGGTGTTGATCTCCCTCATCCCCAACCTAATTCCCATGGTCATTACGGCGGGAATCATGGGCTACGCAGGCATCGACCTCAAGCCGTCCACCTTGCTGGTCTTTAGCATTGCGTTCGGTATCTCTGTCGACGACAGTTTGCACTTCCTGGCCAAGTACAAACAAGAGCTGTTAGAAAACAATTGGAATGTGACCTGGGCAGTCAAGAGCTCCATCTTAGAAACCGGGCTGAGCATGTTCTACACCTCGGTGGTGCTCTTCTGTGGCTTCTCGGTCTTCCTCACCTCCAGTTTTGGCGGGACGCAGGCCCTCGGACTGCTCATCTCCATTACCTTGTTTGTGGCCATGCTCTCCAACTTATTGCTGCTGCCGTCCTTCTTGCTCACCTTCAAGAAATGGCTGGGCAAAAGCGATTTGAACGATACCATCGTAGAGATCTACGACTCTGAAACACAAGATTAATTTTCACCTTCTATGAAAGGCATCATACTCGCCGGAGGATCTGGCACACGTCTCCACCCACTGACACTGGCTGTTTCCAAACAGCTCATGCCCGTGTACGACAAGCCCATGATCTACTACCCGCTCAGTACTCTCATGCAGGCGGGTATACGCGAGGTGCTCATCATCACCACCCCGCACGACGCGTCTCTTTTTCAAAAGCTCCTCGGCGACGGATCGCAGCTGGGGTGTCGATTTGAGTACACCATCCAAGAGCGCCCCGAGGGCCTGGCCCAGGCCTTCATTTTGGGCGAGTCTTTTATTGGCGACGATGCCTGTGCACTCATTTTGGGCGACAACATCTTCTACGGTTCGTCCATGGCGAACGTGTTGCAGGCCAGCAAGAACCCCCAAGGCGGTGTGGTGTTCGCCTACCGCGTGAGCGACCCCGAACGCTACGGTGTGGTCGAGTTTGACAGTGAAATGAAGGCCTTGTCCATCGAGGAAAAGCCCGAGTCGCCCAAGAGCGACTATGCAGTTCCAGGACTTTATTTCTACGACAACCGAGTGGTGGAGATTGCCAAAAACCTACAACCCAGCCCGCGCGGCGAGTTGGAAATTACCGACGTCAACAAGCAATACCTCGCTTGGGGCGAGCTCGAGGTCGGTGTATTGGACCGCGGTACGGCTTGGCTGGATACCGGCACCTTCAACAGCCTGCAACAGGCCGGACAGTTTGTTGAGGTCTTGGAAGAACGCCAAGGTCTCAAGGTAGGCTGCATCGAAGAAGTGGCTTTTGAGCAAGGCTTCATCGACGCAAAACAACTCGAACTTTTGGCGCAGCCCCTCGTGAAAAGTGGCTACGGGGAATACCTCTTGAAATTGTTGAAATAATGGATGCACCGCTGAAATCGCTCCAGGAGCTGTTCCAAAAAGACCTAGACGCGCTGCGATTGGGCCAATCGCCCGCGAACTTGTACGACCCCATGCACTACATTATGGGCTTAGGGGGCAAGCGGTTGCGCCCTGTACTCGCACTCATGGGGGCTTCGTTGTACGGCGACCCAGCCAAGGCGCTGCCCCAAGCCATGGCCATTGAATTGTTCCACAACTTCTCACTCATTCACGACGACATTATGGACGGGGCGCCGCTGCGCCGCGGGCAGGCCACCGTGCACGAGAAATGGGGCGACAATATTGGCATATTAAGCGGCGACGGTATGTTGGTCAAGGCCTATCAATACGTCGCTTGTTGCGAGGCCAGTCTCTTGCCTGCGGTGCTTCAAACCTTTTCTCAAACCGCTCTCGAAGTGTGCGAGGGCCAGCAATTGGACATGGACTTTGAGTCTATGGACACCGTGGAATTGGACCAGTATGTGCACATGATTCAATTCAAAACCTCCGTTTTGTTGGGTTGTGCCATGAAAATAGGCGCTTTGGTAGGCGGCGCGACCTCGGAGGATGCCGATACGCTGTACCAATTTGCCCTCCTGCTCGGAACCTCCTTTCAAATGAAAGACGACTACTTGGACGTCTACGGAGATCCAGAGAAATTTGGCAAACAAGTGGGCGGCGATATCTTGTGCAACAAGAAGACGTTGCTTTGGATTGAAGCCCAGCGCCGCGCAATAGAGCAAGGGGTTGACTTTGAAAAGCACGTTTGCCTGGAGGGCGAGGCCAAGGTGGCCGCGTTCCAAAACATGTACAAGACCTTGGGCGTGGATGCCTTCGCCCTGGCCGAAATAGACCGCTACTACCAAGAGGCGCTGAGCGCACTGGATCAGGTTCATTTGCCCGAGGAGAAATTGCAGCCACTCCGCCAGTTTGCACATTGGTTGTACACCCGAGAGTCCTAAGTAAGAGTTCTAATTTCAGACGCGCCATAGCGTCGAAAATCAAACGTCATGAATGTATTAGTCCTTGGTTCAGGCGGCCGTGAACACGCCATTGCCCACAAATTGTCGATGAGCCCGCTTTTGGGCAAACTCTTTATTGCACCGGGCAACGGAGGCACCCGCGATTTGGGTGAGAACGTAGAGGTCAACCCGGAAGATGCGGCGGCCATTGCCCAATTTGTAAAGGAGCACGCCGTTGAAATGGTCGTCATTGGGCCGGAGGCGCCGCTGGTGGCTGGGGTGCACGACGGTTTGAAATCGGACCCGGAGCTGGAAGACCTGATCGTGGTTGGGCCGCGCCAAGCCGCTGCCGAACTGGAGGGCTCGAAAGATTTTGCCAAAGCGTTTATGGAGCGCCACGGAATCCCCACCGCGGGCTACCAAACGTTTACCAAGGAGACGCTGGCCGAGGGCCAGGCCTTTTTGGAAAGTCTGCAGCCCCCTTATGTGCTCAAAGCGGACGGTCTTGCGGCCGGCAAGGGGGTGCTTATCTTAGACAACCTTGAAGAGGCAAAAACAGAATTGGCCAACATGCTTGTGGACGCCAAGTTTGGCGAGGCCTCTTCGCGCGTGGTGATAGAGGAGTTCTTGGACGGCATTGAATTCTCCATTTTCGCCTTGGTGGACGCTGCAGGCGGCTATGTGATCCTTCCCGAAGCCAAAGATTACAAGCGCATCGGCGAGGGCGATACGGGCCTGAACACAGGAGGCATGGGCGCAGTCAGTCCGGTGCCGTTCTTTGACGAGGCCTTGCGCAAGACGACCCTAGAAACCATTATAGCGCCGACCGTGGCCGGTTTGGTCGAGGACA
>OBAL01000115.1_pt1 | contig 12214 bp, 14 predicted proteins | sample 1516331 | NCBI WGS metagenome assembly OBAL01 (sample SAMEA3275603, study PRJEB22092) | marine metagenome | biome: ENVO:00000038, "LAGOON"; feature: ENVO:00002042, "SURFACE WATER"; material: ENVO:00002019, "BRACKISH WATER" | collected 2014-06-21T13:56:00+00 | depth 0 m
AAAACGTAAGGACGCCCCTGACGCATTCGCTTAGTGTCTTCTTCCATGACTTCTAATGATGCGCCAACATACGGTGCTAAATCGATCTTATTAATGACAAGAAGATCAGAGCGAGTAATACCAGGACCGCCCTTTCTTGGGATCTTCTCCCCCTCAGCAACATCAATGACATAGATCATTAAATCTGCAAGCTCTGGACTGAATGTCGCTGATAAGTTATCACCACCACTTTCAATAAAAACAATTTCCAATCCAGGTAAACGATTTTGAAGCTCTGCGACCGCAGCTAAATTCATTGAGGCATCTTCACGAATAGCGGTATGTGGGCAACCACCCGTTTCAACACCAATAATACGGTCCTCTGGTAAAGCTTCAGCTTTAGTTAAAATCTTGGCATCTTCTTGGGTATAGATATCGTTAGTTACAACCGCAATGTTGTACCTATCTCGCAAAGTTTTACATAACACCTCTAATAATGCTGTCTTACCTGAGCCTACAGGTCCACCAACACCTATTCGTAATGCCGCTTTACCATCATTCATTTTCTTAGTTCCTATGATCTAAATAATCGGGTGTATTGTGTTTCATGACGCCCGCTTGCAATTCCCAATGCAGGTGCTGACGCGCCTATTTCGTTGTCATCGAGTGAGAGGCCAATATGAACAGCTCGAGGAATCCGTTCTGCCATCATCAATTGAACTTGTTGACCTTGTGTTTGACCTAACGGAACTAATTTAATTGCTGCTGCAACCTGATTTTCTAGCCAACTCCAAGCGTAACCAAGCGCGGTATCGTGCAATGAAATACCCCAGGTTATCGCTGCTAGAGAAAAAGGAGCCAATTGTGTTGTATTCATGGCGCTATCCATTTCTTGTGAATATTCAATACCAAGATGTGGCAACAACGTATTTAATGCTTTGGCCCTATTCACTTCTTCTGACCGCAACTCTCGACTCTCACGGGCAGCAAGTAAATAGCTACTCCAATAATTCACGCTTTCAAAATCATCTATACATATCGCCTGATGAATTCTTTTTAAAACAGGTAACTCTAGATAAGTCAGGCCATCTTCTAAAAGGCCAGTAAGCCAATCTTCAAGCGCTTTCACATCGGTTACCCAACCACACTCAACGGCATACTCCAGCCCCTGAGAGTAAGTAAAACCTCCAATGGGTAAACTAGGACTGACTAGCTGCATTAATCGCAGGTAGCCAAGTGAATCTGTACTTTCGTTAATGTGCATGATGGTGTGAATGTCCATGGGAATGGCTATGCGCATGATCGCTTCCATGCTCACCATAAGCACCCGGCTCAGGCTCAAAAGGTAACTCCGCAAACTCTGGCGAAATACCCAAACCTATTAACATCTGGTCTAAAACATGATCATGCTGATATCGCAGTTCATTTGGTAGAACTTGTAATGGGACATGTCTATTACCTAAATGATAAGCAGCCCTTGTAAGTAAATGAACATCATCTGATTTCACCACAGATACTTGTTCTGGTGCTGACACAACTTGAACGACGATCCCCTCTTCCGATTCAAGTAAATCGCCATTTCGCATGATCGGGCCTCGATCGAGAAACACCCCAACCTCAGAGCCATCAAGCAACTGCGTTTTAAAACGGGCCTTGACGCGCTTCTCCAAGGTTAATTCCATATGCAAAACGGGCAAGCCAGTTGAGATTCTTTTTATCAGTTTTATCATTTTTAAAACAAGAAATAGCGTTGAGCCATGGGCAGTTCGGATGCCGGCTCACAGGTTAATAACTGACCATCAGCACGAACTTGATAGGTCTGTGAATCGACCTCAATCTCAGGCTGATAATCATTCAAGAGCATGTCTTTTTTCTGGACGGTACGACAATTTTCAACCTGTCCAATCATCGATTTCAGGCCTAATTTTCCAGCCACATCATTCTCAACAGCCGCCTTTGACATAAAGGTCATACGAGTAGCATGACGAGCACCACCTAATGCACCAAACATATAACGATAATGAACAGGCTGTGGTGTCGGAATAGAGGCATTAGGATCCCCCATAGGTGCTGCGACAATCATTCCACCTTTGATGATTAAACTTGGCTTTGTGCCAAAGAAAGAGGGATTCCAAAGAACCAAATCAGCCAATTTTCCCTTTTCAATAGAGCCAACCTCATGAGCAATGCCGTGAGTTATTGCAGGATTAATGGTGTACTTTGCGATGTAACGCTTAGCTCTGAAGTTATCTGACTGCGCATCATCCCCTTCGAGAGATCCGCGTTGTACTTTCATTTTGTGCGCCGTCTGCCATGTGCGCGTAATTACCTCACCGACACGCCCCATGGCCTGCGAATCTGATGCGATCATCGAGAAAGCACCCAGGTCATGCAAGATATCTTCAGCAGCAATCGTCTCTCTACGAATACGTGACTCAGCAAATGCTACGTCTTCAGCAATCGAAGGAGACAGGTGATGACATACCATTAACATATCGAGATGCTCATCAACTGTGTTGACGGTATAAGGACGCGTTGGGTTTGTTGATGACGGCAATACATTCGAAAATCCAGCCGCTTTAATGATATCTGGCGCATGGCCTCCTCCAGCACCTTCAGTATGGTAAGTGTGGATAGTGCGCCCTTTCATCGCATCAATCGTATCTTCAACAAATCCAGATTCATTTAACGTATCGGTATGGATTGCAACCTGAACGTCATACTCTTCAGCAACCGTTAAACAAGTATCAATCGAGGCTGGCGTTGTTCCCCAGTCCTCATGAAGCTTTAAACCTATAGCACCTGCTTCAACCTGCTCTGCAATAGGCGCTTGTTTAGAAGCGTTGCCCTTGCCAAGAAATCCTAAGTTAACGGGCAAATCTTCTGCTGCTTCAAGCATCCTATACATATTCCACGGACCTGGCGTGCAGGTAGTTGCATTTGTACCTGTCGCAGGGCCAGTACCACCGCCTAACATGGTTGTCACACCTGACATCACCGCTTCTTCAACTTGCTGTGGACAGATAAAGTGGATATGCGAATCAATCCCACCGGCCGTCAGAATTTGGCCTTCGCCGGCGATAACTTCTGTGCCTGGACCTACAACAATATCTACATCAGGTTGTACGTCAGGATTTCCTGCCTTACCAATTGCTGCGATACGACCAGCTTTAATGCCAACGTCTGCCTTGATAACCCCCCAGTAATCCAGAATCAGCGCATTGGTAATCACAACATCTGCAACTTCTGCTGCCATCGCTTGGCTTTGACCCATGCCATCGCGAATGACTTTACCCCCTCCAAATTTAACCTCATCACCGTAAACGGTCAGATCCTTCTCTACCCGTATAAATAACTCTGTATCTGCCAATCGGACACGATCGCCTGTCGTCGGCCCATACATCTCAGCATAAGCTTGTCGTGAAATTTTCATCAGTCCAGGCTCCCCATAATCTTTGCATTGAAGCCATACACTCTTCGATCACCAGCGTAACTGACCAATTCAACCTCGCGCGTCTGACCCGGTTCAAAGCGGACAGCAGTACCCGCAGCGATATTCAATCGAAAACCCTTTGATAGAGATCGATCAAAAGCTAAAGCTGCGTTGGTTTCGTAGAAGTGATAGTGCGAACCCACCTGAATAGGACGATCACCATTGTTAGCGACTGTGAGTGTCACTGTTTCTCTACCTTGGTTTAGCTCAATGTCGCCATCAGCTACTAATAATTCACCTGGTCTCATACGATCTCCTCAGACAATTGGCTCATGGACCGTCACAAGTTTTGTACCATCAGGGAAGGTTGCCTCGACTTGTACGTCATGGATCATTTCAGCAATACCATCCATCACATCATCTCGAGTGAGCAGCGTTCTTCCGTAATCCATCAACTCTGCAACACTCTTACCATCACGAGCACCTTCCATAATCTCTGCACTAATTAAGGCAATCGCTTCTGGATAATTGAGCTTCAGTCCCCTTTCCTTACGTCTCTCAGCAAGCAATGCTGCTGTAAAAATGAGTAACTTATCTTTCTCTCTTGGCGTTAATTCCATAAGAAAATTTCCTTTAGGTATTCCAAATTCTTGGAGGTGTTGCTGTCTTACCGAACGCACATGAACGTAGTGATGACCAGATGGAGACAAACACCCTTCTCGCAAAGTCAGTTGAATCACCGAGGTATCGAACGACTAAAAAATCATCCATAACCGTTGCAGAGAAATACTGTTTAACATCGTTTGGTAGTAACTCTCTTACAGCGTCAAGATGAGATTCATCAAACGTATTCATTACAAAGGTTGCTGTCACTGGCATTGACGCCATTAGTGATAATCGATCTTTAGTCGCATCATTGAACCTCAACCGCTCGATGATGATGGGCTTACCCTCTTTCGTAATATGTATAGATGAATCGACGAAGCCATTGTCAAAAATCTCATTAATGGTGGGACGGCCAAAACATTGAAACTCCCATAAAGCGAGACGGGAGGAGGATTTAATATCGATCTTTGTTTCCATCTGCACATTGGCGTTAGGAAAATAAATATTCTCCTGCGGAAACCATTCCAAGCAGGCATTTTCGGAAAGACTCAATGTCTGAATCTGTTTTGCGACCGCACCAGCACTTCGATAAAACTTCGTTGCTCCTGGTGTTGTGACTAGCACCTCAGCCTGAGGGGCAAGCTCAGCTGTAATAGCTAACGTATCGCCACCCACAACCCCACCTGGGGGATGAAGGACATACACATGGCATGTACCGCCCTCTGGGTAAAACGGTCGCTGAACAGCTAAAGGACCTCTTCGCTGTCTATGGGATAAGACTGTCTTACCATCGATCCATTGAAAACCGAGTGACAAGTCAGCTTCCCAGCCAGATGACTGATGAATCAAAGACGCCATACTTCTAGCGCTTACTTATGCGCTGTTTCAGCTTTTCAACTACCGGCATCAAAGCCCAAGTCACTGGAATAATGACTAGCGCCCATAACAAATGCTCTGACTGATGCATAGCGCCTGTTGTCTGACTAACATGCGCGAAAGTTGACGCACTAAAAACAAGCGATGTAACGACAAATAATTTCTTCATAGCAATACTCACACTGTTAAATATTTGTGAATTAAGTCTTCTGATAGATCTTGGATAGGACCATTGGCAACAGCCTGCCCACGATCAATAAGGCAAAACGTATCTGCGACACGGCGAGCAAAGGGAAGCTTTTGCTCAACTAACAACACGGTTAGCCCAATCTCTTTGTTCAATTTATTAATGATGTCGCCAATGTCTGAAACGATATTGGGCTGAATACCTTCAGTCGGCTCATCTAAGATCAACAACTGAGGATCAGTCACAAGTGCTCTACCAATAGCCAATTGCTGCTGCTGACCACCTGAGAGATCTCCACCCCGGCGATGACGCATTTCTTTCAAAACCGGAAACATGTCGTAGATGAAATCAGGGATACGTTTTGCTTTATCTGCGCGAGCAGGGAGACCGATCTCCAAATTTTCTTCTACTGTGAGCAGTGGAAATATCTGCCTACCTTGAGGCACGTAACCAATACCAATCTCCGCTCGCATCTCAGCTGAGGCCTTATTAATCGGCTTACCGTTGTAGGTCATTTCACCTGACTTGACGGGAATAAGGCCCATGATGGATTTGAGTAACGTAGTCTTACCCACACCATTTCTTCCCATCAAAACCGTGCAACCACCCTCAGGTACCTCAAGGTTCAAATCCCACAGCGTATGACTTTCGCCGTAAAACTGATTCAAGCTACTAATTGATAGAACGCTATTACTCACCTAAATACACCTCGATCACTTTGGGGTCGTTCTGTACTTCATCCATAGAACCCTCGGTTAATACCGAACCTTGATGTAGCACGGTGACTTTTGAATTCAGTGAGCGAACAAACTCCATGTCGTGCTCGACGACGACAACCGAATGTTGTCCTGCTAAGGAGGTTAATAACTCAACGGTTCGATCCATTTCTTGATGGGTCATTCCTGCTGCAGGCTCATCCACTAATAACATCATTGGGTTTTGCATAAGAAGCATCCCAATCTCTAACCATTGCTTTTGTCCATGTGAAAGCAAGCCAGCTAGACGATGCTGCTCTTCGTTAAGATGGATCGTCTGTAAGACACTCTCAATATGGTCTTTCTGCTCGCCACTTAATTTTGCTCTGAAGGCAGACCACACCGTCTTAGGACCATCCATGGCCAGTTCAAGATTTTCAAATACCGTGTGTTGCTCAAAGACCGTTGGCTTTTGAAACTTTCGACCGATGCCCATTTGAGCAATCTCAGGCTCGTCCATTTGCAGTAAGTTGTACTTTTGGCCAAACCAGCAACTGCCTTTATCCGGTCTTGTCTTACCGGTAATAATGTCCATCATGGTTGTTTTACCCGCACCATTTGGACCAATTACACAGCGCAATTCACCTGCATCAACATAGAAATTCAGATCATTGATCGCTTTAAACCCATCAAAGCTCACAGATACATCTTCCATGTAAAGCACTGTGCCTTTCCGAAGATCTAGACCCTCTACAACTTTAGGTGTCATGAAATCGAATACACGATCACGTCTAATCAGTGGCTGACTCATAGCTCGCCCTCCTTCTTCTTGCGAAAGATGCCGACAACCCCTCGAGGCAGAAGCAACGTCACAAAGACAAACAAGGCACCGAGTGCGAAGAGCCAAAACTCAGGAAACGCTGCTGTGAAATATGTTTTGGCGTAGTTGACGCCTAAAGCACCCAACACAGCACCATAGAGTGTTGCTCGACCACCCATGGCGACCCAAACAACCACTTCAATGGAATTTAATGGTTGGAACTCACTTGGGTTGATAATGCCAACCTGTGGCACATACAACGCACCCGCAATACCCGCCAAGACAGCTGAGAACGTAAAGATAGCTAACTTAACGCGATCAACTCTGTATCCAATAAAACGGGTTCGATCTTCTGAGTCTCGTATGGCTACTGCCACACGACCCAGTCGAGATTTAACAATGGCACGACATGACAAATAACCGATTGCTAATGCAATACCTGATGCCACAAAGAGTCCGACTCGAGTTGCATCATCTTGCAGACTAAAGCCAAGGATTTCTTTGAAGTCCGTTAAGCCATTGTTTCCTCCAAAGCCCATTTCGTTTCTAAAGAAGGCCAACATCAAGGCATACGTCAGTGCTTGCGTAATAATGGAGAGATAGACACCGGTTACTCTTGAGCGGAAAGCAAACCAGCCAAAGACAAAGGCAAGCAATCCAGGGGCAATCATGATCATCAAAGCTGCAAACCAGAAGTGATCAAAGCCCTGCCAGAACCAAGGAAGCTCAGTCCAGTTAAGGAACACCATAAAGTCAGGCAACTCGGCATTACCGTACACACCTCGATCGCCAATCTGACGCATGAGGTACATACCCATGGCATAACCACCTAATGCAAAAAATGCGGCATGCCCTAAGCTCAAAATACCGAGATATCCCCAGACCAAGTCCACTGCAACTGCTAGCAATGCATAGGTCAAATACTTACCTAGCAAAGTGACTGTATAGGTTGAGATATAGAAAGGACTACTTTCCGGTAAGGAATGCATCATAGGGACGGCAACCAGAAGCGCAATGAGCACCGCTAGAAAGAGCTGTCCGCCACGGTCATTCTGAAGAATACGAAGTAAACCCATCTTAATTCTCCACCGCACGACCTTTCTGAGGGAATAACCCTCGAGGCTTTTTCTGAATAAAGAGAATGACAAATACCAACACAAGAATCTTGGCCATTACTGCACCCGCCCATGGCTCCATGAACTTATTCGCAATACCTAAGCCCAATCCACTGATCAGCGTGCCCCATAAATTCCCAACACCACCGAACACAACCACCATGAAGCTATCTACGATATAAGCCTGGCCGAGATTCGGTCCCACATTGGTTAACTGCGACAATGCAACCCCCGCAACACCGGCGATACCTGCACCAAGACCAAAGGTCAGCGCATCAACACGTGATGAGCGAACGCCCATTGCGCGGGCCATTGCACGATTCTGAGAGACCGCTCTCACTTGAAGACCTAAACGTGTCTTCTTAAGTACGAAGAACAAAACGGCAAACACCAACAAACAAAACGCAATGATGTAGAGACGGTTATAGGTCAGTGAGAAGACACTATTAATCTCCAACAATCCGCTCATGAACTCTGGGTTTGCCACTGGAACATTTTGTGGAGAGATCAGCGTTCTCACTAACTGCTGAAGAATCAGGCTGATACCAAAAGTAGCCAACAAGGTTTCTAAGGGACGGCCATACAAGAAGCGAATAACACCTCGCTCTATAGCAATGCCCACAAGACCTGAAACAACAAAGGCACCAGGAATAGCCAGTGCTAACGATAGACCTGGCATTGACGGCATGACTAATTGAATCAGATACGTAGTGTATGCACCCAACATAATTAGTTCGCCGTGCGCCATATTGATCACACCCATTACGCCAAACGTAATAGCAAGACCAATTGCCGCCAAGACAAGTACAGTTCCGGCACTGATACCAAAAAACAACGTTTCCAGATGACCAAACAGCGCGATTCGATCATCAATCTTGATCAGCGCATTTTCTGCGGCTTTTTTTACCGGCACCGAAGAAGACGTTTCTGCTAGCGCCTTTAATTTATTTCTCACTGCAGGCTCTAAGCTCTCTTTCACAGCGCCGATTGCTTTTAGTTGCACAGTAGGATCGTCATCACTTAATTTTGATAACGAAATGCTTAACTGCATAGCTGCCTTAACTGCTTCGTCGCTCTCCGTTTGAAGCAGCGGCTCTAATATGGCCTGATGGCTTGCATCAGGGTTTGCAAGCATTGTGTTAACGGCTAACAAGCGTTTTTCAGGGTCACTATTTGTTAAGTCTTGCAGCGCCAATAAATCACGTATAAAGCTACGAAGACTGTTATTGATTGAGAATTTTTTTAACTTTCTTTTTGAGAACTCACCCACCTTCTCACCAGTGAGCACATCAGTCGCAAGATATTTACGATCTTTCTTTTCAACAAAAACAACTGCGTTAGTTTTTTTAACTAACATCACATCGCCTTCCAATACGCCAGCGACAATTTTTTGGGCATTCTCTAACCCACTGTTCAAAATAGTCTTAAGGGCTGCTTCTTTCGCTGCAAAGTCACGGCCTGCCATAACCTCAAAGGCTGACTTCAGCTCTGACTCATTGATCAATTGATCAGCTTTACCCGTTGCATTAAGCGAAAACAGAGCCGCCAATAAGAGAATAAAAATACGCACAATTTCACCTTTCTGATTTAAGAAACCCCCTCAAAGTGAGGGGGCCACTCAAGAACTAACGAGAGTTTTTAATTACTCGTAGTTCTGGCCTGAGCACTTAGCTGTCTTTACGTTGTAGTTACCGCAAGACAGTGGCGCACGCCAATCAGCGATCAAATCTTTAGAGCCTGGCAAGAAGTCAGACCATGCATCACCTGCAACTAGACCTGGAGTCTGGCTAACGATTTGGAATTGACCATCATCTTGAATTTCACCAATCAATACAGGCTTGGTGATGTGATGGTTAGGCATCATTGCTGAGACACCGCCAGAAAGGTTTGGCGTTGTGACACCAATAATCGCATCAGATACCGCTTCAGAATCAGTAGTACCGGCTTTCTTAACCGCTTCAACCCACATGTTGAAACCAACATAGTGTGCTTCCATTGGGTCATTAGTTACGCGATCTTCATTTTTAATGAATTTCTGCCATGCCTCGATGAACGCATCGTTCTCAGGCGCATCAACACTCATGAAGTAGTTCCAAGCAGCCAAATGACCAACCAATGGCTTGGTATCAATACCTGACAGCTCTTCTTCACCTACCGAGAATGCAACAACCGGAATATCTTCCGCAGAGACACCTTGGTTACCTAACTCTTTGTAGAAAGGAACGTTAGCATCACCATTGATGGTTGAAACAACTGCTGTTTTCTTACCCGCTGCGCCAAACTTCTTGATATCCGACACAATTGACTGCCAATCAGAATGACCGAATGGGGTGTAATTGATCATGATGTCGCTTGCAGGAACACCTTTATCTTTTAGATATGCCTCAAGGATTTTATTCGTGGTACGTGGATAGACATAGTCAGTACCCGCAAGAACCCAACGCTTCACGCCCTGATCCATTAAGTAATCCACAGCAGGGATAGCTTGTTGGTTAGGCGCAGCACCGGTGTAATAAACGTATTTCGATGATTCCTCACCTTCATACTGAACAGGATAGAAAAGAGGAACTTTAAGCTCTTCGACAACTGGCAACACTGATTTACGTGATACCGACGTCCAACAACCAAAGATCGCATCAACACCATCTTTAGTGATTAATTCGCGGGTTTTCTCAGCGAATAATGGCCAATTCGAGGCTGGGTCAACGACAACCGGCTCGAGTTTTTTACCCAGCAGACCACCTTTTTTGTTTTGCTCTTCGATAAGCATCAACATCGTGTCTTTCAAGGTCGTTTCAGAAATCGCCATGGTTCCGGACAGCGAATGCAAGATACCCACTTTAATAGTGTCGGCGGCTTGCGCGACTGAACCGATGGTAATCGCAGAAGTTGCTGCTACTGCAATAGCAAGCTTCTTCATCTGGCTCTTTAGTTTCATGTGTTTGGTCTCCTAGTAAATTACAACTGCGGAACATTCCGCTACCAAGCACAAGAAACAGAGCAATAGCTATGCCAAAAAAATATTCCTCAACAAAAACAAGTTACTTAGAAAACTTTTGAACAATATAAAACAGAACTTAATCGCCCAACGCACCAAGATAACCATTGCGCACCACATGAATGCACCAAAATAGAGCTGAGCTATTTTTTAAGCAGGGCATGCCGTCAATACAGCATAAAAGGATTAGATAATTAACTTGCCTTTAGCGAAGACAACTCTATCGCCACTTGTTTATTCATCTCCAACAAAACAACCAAGCAATCATTAGATTCATGAAAAAGACGATGTTCTGCCAAATGTAAAATATCGTTAACCAAAGACGCTAATCGGTCAGCGTATAAAAGGGCAGCTAGGGTACTTAATTGAGTGCCGTACTCAATAATTTGATCGACGTCCCGCTCTTCGATTCCCCTCACCACCCCACAAACAAGGTAAGTCAATCTAACTCTTGAATACTCAACGACAGCATCACTGATATCACCGAGACCTATTTCTGCAATTAAGTCTTCTCGGTTAATCATGCCCCCTTGGTTAACCATCCCCATCAATCAAATCCATTGTTATCAGATTTATTATCACTAATACGTTTGAGAAACTGATGCTTTTCCTCACTCTTAGGATTAGCCGCCGCCCAATCTTTTTTCACGCTAGCTTGTTTCATATGATTTTCTTCAAAGATTTTTTTAACTTTGATGCAAAGGACTCTGAAAGCGCCATATCGATCAGCTTATTCACGACAAATTTTCTATTGCTCATGAAACAGCCTACCCATAACGATTAAGGCACTTCATTTGATTCACTTTGCGTTAAAGAAAAAGTGTATGGCGAGAAAAATTGCCAAGCTAACCAAACCAGAACACACAGTGAGCTTGTTTGAACAATCAAAGACGTGCATTTCTCGAAGCGATACCGGAAAACATAAACGTCATTCTTTGACTCAAAAAGTTAAAGAATTCCAGCAATAATATTTCCGATGACATAGAGCATGCCTACCGCTATTGCCACCATAGCGCCTGTGCAATTCTTTTCATTACAAGAACAGTCCATCATGATTTTGACTCCATGTAGTCAAAATCAACCTTCATTTCGGTCACATAAGGATCACAACCACTGTCTTCTAAACGTTGTTGCATCCACATTTCAAAACCATCCATATCTGGAAATTGTTGAACAATATGCTGACGCTCGTTTGGCAAAATGGAATTGTGATGGAACAACATCTTATTCTATAGATAAAGCTAAGCGTAAAAGAAGAGGTACCGATATTATTCTCCACTTAACAGATGAAGATTCTGAAACCTACTTATCTTCATGGAAGATAAAAGAATTACTTCGTAAATATTGCCGTTTTTTACCTGTACCAATTGAATTTGATGGTGAAACAATAAATAATCCTGATCCATTATGGAAGAAAAAGCCAAGCGAATTAAACACCGAAGATTATACAAAATTCTTCGAAGAGCTTTATCCAATGCAGGAGGCTCCTTTATTCCATATACACA
>OBAL01000116.1_pt1 | contig 12158 bp, 12 predicted proteins | sample 1516331 | NCBI WGS metagenome assembly OBAL01 (sample SAMEA3275603, study PRJEB22092) | marine metagenome | biome: ENVO:00000038, "LAGOON"; feature: ENVO:00002042, "SURFACE WATER"; material: ENVO:00002019, "BRACKISH WATER" | collected 2014-06-21T13:56:00+00 | depth 0 m
AGGGGCATCATTGGCCGCGCCCACGCTAACCGCAACGCTGCCGGTGGCCGTGCCACCCGCGCCGTCGCCGATCGTGTAGCTGATCGTATCGGTGCCAAAGAAATCCGCGTTTGGCGTATAGGTCAGGCTGCCTCCGGCCCCAATCGCAACAGAACCGTTGGTCGCAGACGCAGAGGTCACCGAGAGTGGATCGCCGTCAACGTCAGTGTCATTGCCCAGCACACCGATGGTCACCGACGTGTCCTCAACCGTCGTGGCGGTGTCACCCACCGCAACAGGTGCGTCGTTCACGGCGGCAACGATCACCGAAACACTCGCACTGGCGGTGCCGCCAGCCCCGTCGCTGATCGTGTAACTGATCGTATCGGTGCCCGCGAAATTCGCGTTCGGCGTGTAAGTCAGGCTGCCACCCGCAGCAATCGCCACCGTGCCATTCGTCGCCGAGGCCGACGTTACCGAGAGCGCATCGCCGTCCACATCGCTGTCATTGCCCAGCACATTGATCGTGACCGCCGTGTCCTCCACGGTCGAGGCGGCATCCCCGTTGGCCACAGGCAGGTCGTTTGCGGCAATGACATTCACCGTGACGAAGGCATCGTCGCTGTCCCCATCGCCATCCTCGATGCCGTATCTGATCCAGTCAGTGCCCGCGAAATCCGGGTTCGGTGTATAGGTCAGGCTGCCACTGGCACCGACCGCAACAGAGCCATTCAGAGCCGATGCAGACGTCACAGAAAGCGCATCGCCATCCGGATCTTCGTCATTGGCCAGAACGTCAATCGTGACTGCCGTGTCCTCGGTCGTCGAGGCGGTGTCGTCTTCAGCCTCAGGTGGCTCGGGCTCGGAAAAGTCGAAGAGACCCACCGAGACGCCCAGCAAGGCTGCAAGGCCCAAGAAGATGGCAGCTTCCATGATGCGAATCCCGATAATGGCCGCGAGTGTTGATTATCGTTCACAAACAAGGCCAAATTTGGACCGACCCGACACGGGACCGGATCAAACCGCTGAACTCATTGGAGGATAAATTCCGTCGGGGAGCCGTTGCAGCCGCCTCGGAAAGAGCAAAGGATGCGGCATGACAACGATCCAACAGAGGAGAGATCAATGTTGCACCATCTCAAGACCGCCCTGCTTGCGGCGGCTCTGACCTGTGGCTCGATGGCCACGGCGCAGGACATGAGCTTCTTCCGCATCGGCACTGGCGGCACGGCGGGCACCTATTATCCGATCGGCGGCCTGCTCGCCAACGCCATCTCGAACCCGCCGGGTTCGCGCTCCTGCGAGGAAGGCGGCAGCTGTGGCGTGCCGGGCCTGATCGCCTCGGCGGTGTCGTCGAACGGGTCCGTTGCCAACGTGAACGCCATCGCGGGCGGCACGCTGGAATCGGGCTTCGTGCAGTCCGACGTGGCCAACTGGGCCCATTCCGGCACCGGCATCTGGGATGGCAAGCCCGCCGTCGACAGCCTGCGCGCGATTGCGAACCTCTATCCTGAATCGATCCACATCGTCGCCCGTGCCGATGCCGGCATCGCGTCGGTGGCCGACCTGCGCGGCAAGCGCGTGTCGCTGGATGAACCCGGCTCGGGCACGCTGGTGGATGCCCGCATCATCCTCGAAGGTTTCGGCATTGCCGAGGCCGACATCCAGGCCGAATTCCTGAAACCCAACCAGGCGGCCGACCGGATGCGCGACGGGCAGATGGATGCGTTCTTCTTCGTCGGCGGGTTCCCGGCGGGTGCGATCGCGGAACTGGCCAGCCAGATGGCGATCACCCTCGTGCCGATCACCGGCGACGGTGCGGCGGCGATCCGCGAAGCCTATCCGTTCTTTGCCGAGGACCTGGTTCCGGCAGGCACCTATGAAGGTGTGGCGGCGGACACCACGACCCTCGCCGTGGGCGCGCAATGGGTGACCTCGGCGGACCAGCCGGAAGAGCTGATCTACGGCATCACCCAGGCGCTCTGGAACGACAACACCCGCAAGCTCCTGGACAGCGGCCATGCCAAGGGCAAGGCGATCCGGACCGAAACGGCCCTCTCCGGTGTCGGCATCCCGCTGCATCCGGGCGCCGAGCGCTTCTACCGCGAAGCCGGTCTGATCGACTGATCCGACCCCCGGGAAACCAAACGGCGGGGCGGCACGACTGCCCCGCCTTTTCCATGACCGACATCAGCAGGAGTCCGGGCGATGACCAGAACGGATGACACCCCCGACAAGCCCGCGCTTTCCGTCGCAGAGCTTGAGGCGCTTGAACAGCGCTTCGATCCCGAGACCAGGTTCCGCCCCCTGCCCCCCGGCCTGACGCTGGCGGCGGGCACGATCCTGTTCCTGCTGTCCTGCTATCATTTCTACACTGCCGGGTTCGGCATTCCCCGCGCCACGACCCATGCGGGCGGGCACATGGGGGTGACGCTGTTCCTGGTGTTCCTGTCCTTCTCGGCGCTGTCGGGACGGGTGACGCGCCCCGGCCTGATGGCCCCATTTGGCCTGCCGCTGGCCGATTGGGTGCTGGCGCTGGGTGCTGCCGCTGCGGCCTTTTACGTGCCCTGGGTCTATGACCAGCTGGCCTTCCGCGTCGGCAACCCGCTGCCCATCGACGTGATCATGGGCACGGTGCTGATCGTGACCCTGCTCGAGGCGGTGCGCCGGTCGATGGGCTGGCCCTTGCCGGTGATCGCGATCCTGTTCATGGCCTATGCCTATTTCGGCCGCTCCATGCCGGGGGTGCTGGTGCATCCCGGTGCCAGCTGGACCAATATCGTCAACCATCTCTACCTGACCTCGCAGGGCATCTACGGCACGGCCCTCGGGGTGATCGCCACCTATGTGTTCCATTTCGTGCTGTTCGGGGTGATGGCCACACGGATCGGGCTGGGGCAATTGTTCATCGACCTCGCCTCGGCGGCGGCAGGGCGCTATTCGGGCGGGCCTGCCAAGGTGTCGGTGCTGTCCTCGGCGCTTCTGGGGTCGATCTCGGGATCGTCCATCGCCAACACCGTCACCACCGGGGCGCTGACCATTCCCGCGATGGTGCGCATCGGCTATCCGCGCCATTTCGCGGCTGCGGTCGAGGCCGCCGCCTCCACCGGCGGGCAGATCACGCCGCCGGTGATGGGGGCGGTGGCCTTTCTGATGATCGAATACCTGGGTGTGCCGCTGACCACGATCCTGACCGCCGCCCTGGTGCCCGCCTTCATGCATTTCTACGGCGTGCTGATGCAGGTCCATCTCGAGGCGCGCCGTCTGGGCCTGCGCGGGCTGAGCGCCGACGAACTGCCCAACGTGATGAAGGTGCTGCGCGAAGGCTGGCTGAGCCTCTTGCCGCTGGTGCTGCTGATCGCGATCCTGCTGTCGGGGCGCACACCCTTTGCCGCCGCCTTCTGGGCCATCGCCGCCTGCATCGCGGTGCTGATCCTGCAATGCCTCATGCGGCACGGGTTTGGCGACGGGCTGCGCATGGCGGCCCTCGGGATCTGGGAAGGCTTCATCATGGGGGCCAAGCAATCGCTGGCCGTCACCGCCGCTGCCGCCCTTGTGGGTGTGGTGATCGGCGTGGTGACCCTGACCGGGGTGGGCTTCAAGCTCGCCTACATGGTGACGGGGCTTGCCGCGGGATGGGCCAGCGACCTGCACGCCACGCTGTCGGTCCTGCCCTTCGAAGTGATGACCGTGCCCACGATGACGCTGCTCTTCACGCTGATCCTGACCGGAATTGTCTGCATCCTGATGGGGGCGGGCATTCCCACCACGGCCAATTACATCATCATGGTGGCGGTGGCCGCACCCATCCTGGGCCTGCTTGGCGTCGAGCCCATCGTGGCGCATTTCTTCGTGTTCTATTACGGGGTGCTGGCCGACATCACGCCCCCCGTGGCACTGGCCGCCTATGCCGCCTCGGGGATTGCGGGGGCCAATGCGTTCCGCGCCGGCAACACCGCCTTCCGGCTGTCCATGGGCAAAGTCATGGTGCCCTTCGTCTTCGTCTTCTCGCCCTCGGTGCTGATCGTCACGCAGGATTTCACCCTGCAAGCCTTTGCGCTGGCGGTGTTCGGCTTGCTGGTGGGCATCTGGATGCTGTCGGCCGCCATTTCGGGCTGGCTCTTTGCACCACTCTGGCGAATGGAACGGCTGGCGCTGACAGTGTCTGCCCTGCTCATGGTGGTGCCTGCACTGACCGCAACGGTGATCGGGCTGGCGCTTGCCCTGCCGGTCCTGCTGCGCCAGATGGCGGCGGCGCGCACCCTGCCCGGACCGGAACAGGGCTGACAGGAACAGCCGGGACAGGTCCCCCCTGCCCCGGCACTGTCAAACTCAGGCCGTGTACTCCGTCCAGGCCATGTCCTCGCCGCCCAAGCCCCCCTTGAGCACGCGGGTCGGAAGACCGATGCGGTCGAGCAGGGTGAAGAAGGGCCTGGGGTCCAGTTCCTCGACATTCGTCATCGTCTTTGCGTCCCATTCTCCGGTCGCCACCAGCATGGCGGCGGCCACGGGCGGCACACCGGCGGTGTAGGAGATGCCTTGGCTGCCCACCTCGTCATAGGCCTCCTTGTGGTCGGCCACGTTGTAGACGAAGAGCTCGATGTCGTGCCCGTCCTTCACACCCTTCACCAGATCCCCGATGCAGGTCTTGCCGGTGTAGTTCGGCGCAAGGCTCGCGGGGTCAGGCAGACAGGCCTTGACCACTTTGAGCGGGATCACTTCCTGACCTTCGGCGGTGGTGACGGGCTGTTCCGACAGAAGTCCGATATTCTTCAGCACGGTGAAGACGTTGATGTAATGGTCCCCAAAACCCATCCAGAACCGCACATCCGCCTGCGGGTAGTTCACCGCCAGGGAATGCACCTCGTCATGGCCGGACTGGTAGGCCTTGGAGGGGCCGACCACGGGCAGGTCCCAGGTGCGCCCGCTCTCGAACATCGCGAGTTCCTTCCAGGTCTGGTCTTCCCAGTAATAGACGGTGCCGGTGAATTCGCGGAAATTGATCTCGGGGTCGAAATTCGTCGCGAAATACTTGCCGTGGCTACCTGCGTTGATGTCGACGATGTCGATGCTTTTCACTTCGTCCATCTGGTCGATGGCAAAGCGCGCATAGGCGTTCACCACGCCGGGATCAAAGCCCGCACCCAGGATCGCGGTCACACCCTGCTCAGTGCAGGCATCGCGGCGCTTCCATTCGTAATTGGCGTACCAGGGTGGGGTTTCGCAGATCCTGTCCGGCTCTTCATGGATCGCCGTGTCGATATAGGCGGCCCCCGTGGCGATGCAGGCATCCAGCACATGCATGTTCACAAAGGCCGTGCCCACGTTGATGACGATCTGCGCACCCGTCTCGCGGATCAGCGCGGCCACGGCGTCGGTATCGGTGGCGTCAACGCCATGGGCGTCAAACCGGCCCGCAACCTTCATCGCACCCTTGTCGTGGACGCTGGCGATGATCGCCTCGCATTTCGATTTGGTGCGGCTGGCGATATGCAGATCGCCCAGCACGTCATTGTTCTGTGCGCATTTATGGGCAACAACCTGAGCGACGCCGCCGGCGCCGATGATAAGAACGGTCTTTTTCAAGCCAGAACTCCCTTGAGATGATGAGGCGCCCGAAGGGGCGCGGTCAGATCACGACAGGGCCGCCGCGAAATCGTCATAGGTGAAGCCGCGCACGAGGCGCTCGGTTCCATCGAGCTCGCGCACCGCGATGGCGGGCATCTGCACACCGTTGAACCAGTTCTTCTTCACCATGGTATACCCGGCCGCGTCCTGCATCGACAGGCGGTCACCGGGGGCGAGGTCCTTGGGAAAGCGGAATTCACCGAAAATGTCCCCCGCAAGGCAGGACTTGCCGCAGATCATCCATTCGCGATCGCCGCTCTCGTCCATCTTGGCGCTTTCGCGGTAGATCAAGAGATCGAGCATATGCGCCTCGATCGAGCTGTCGACGATGGCGAGGTTCTTGCCATTGTAGAGCGTGTCCAGAACCGTCACTTCGAGCGTGGTCGACTTGGTGATCGCCGCCTCCCCGGGTTCAAGATAGACCTGCACCTCGTTCTGCCCGGCAAAGCGTTTGAGCCGTTCCGCCAACCGGTCGAGCGGATAGCCTTCGCCGGTGAAATGGATGCCGCCGCCAAGGCTGATCCAGTCCATGCGCCGGATCAGGTGACCGAAGCGCTGTTCGATCATGCCCAGCATCGCGTCGAACCGCTCGAAATCGGCATTCTCGCAATTGTTGTGGAACATGAAGCCGGACACCAGATCCGCCACAGGCTCGATCGTCTCGGGGCTATGTTCGCCCAGCCGCGAAAAGGGCCGCGCCGGATCGGCGAGATCAAAGCTCGAGGTCGAGACTCCGGGATTGACCCGCAGACCCCGCACATGGTCCCGGCTCACCGCCTCGAACCGCTCAAGCTGCTGCGCGGTGTTGAAGATCACCTTGTCCGACGAGGCCAGCACCTCGTCGATCTCATTCGGCGCCCAGGCCACGGAATAGGCATGGGTCTCACCGGGGAACTTCTCGCGCCCCAGCTTGACCTCGAACAGTGAAGAGGACGTGGTGCCGTCCATGTATTCGGACATCATGTCGAAGACCGACCATGTGGCAAAACACTTGAGCGCCAGCAGCGATTTCGCACCCGAGTTTTCGCGCAGCCACGCGATCTTTTCCATGTTCGGAAGCAGGCGGGATTTGTCGATGAGGTAATAGGGCGTCTGCATGCGCGTCGAGCCTTTCACGGGTCGGGACGGGAATGCATCGCACTGACGATGCCGGGGCCGTTTATAAGGATCGGTCCAGCCGTGCAATGGAATCTGTGGCAGTGTTTTCAGTAATTGACCTGCTCATATCCGTAAGAGCCTTGATAGTCATGCCAGTCCACAAACACGGATCGATGGTCCAGTTCAGGGCAACTTTCTCCCCATCGCTCGAGACCCAGATGGGCACCGGGCAGGGCATTTATGGAAGAGGTGTGCCAGGAAAACTCCCCTTGCACCCCATATTGTCCGAGACGGACGATGGCGTTTCGATTGCAATCCCCAGTGTTGTCGGATTCTTTCTGTTTTGCGACGCGCACATGAAAGACGCGGATCGAACGCACAAAATCAAATGCAGACCCACTGATATCGATATCCGCTCTGGCTTGGATGCGTTCAAGCTCAGGCCACGACGACATGGGGATACCGGTCCCTCTCAGACGGCGATCACCCTCACCACGGACGGTCCCTGCTGCTTGCGACAGCTCTGGAAACACTGAGGATATGGGGGGTTCCGGCAGGTCGAACCGGATGTCTCGGATACGCTCCTGATCCTGATTGAGAGGAACATGGGACACACCCATGGGGCAGCGCCAGATTTGCAAAGGAGGTTCAACGGGCCAGGGCGTGATCCGACGAATGAACTCCGCCCGTGCTCTGGCGCAGGGGTTGGAAGCGGGCCAACCACCCGCAAGACAAAGGAGGATTGCACAATCAATGGGATAGGTTTGTGCTTCGGCACGTTGTGGAACCATCAGACCAAAAGGCACAAGAAGAAGCGAGACCAGGAACAGCCTGTATAAATTGAGCATCATAACGTCTCTGGGCGGAACTGATATCCCCCACTATCATTCAATAATATATTTTTGTCACTCAAATTATACTTTTTGTGCAACAGACCCCAGAACACCATCCGACATTGTCCAATCTGCCGCCAGGGCCTGACAGAATGTACCATGCTGACGCACAAATCTTGGACATTGGAGAGTGACTCGATTGTGCCTATGACCAATGTCTCACATGGTGCTTGCACGCGTGGCGTTACAAAGCGCATCGAGCACCGCCATCACCTTTTCCGGTGTCTGAGCTCGGGCAATGTTCAAAAGGTCCGAGCTTAGGGGCGGATCGATGGCTTGCACCACTTTGGTCTTGTCCAGCCAGAGGACCGCCAATTCCATGTCCGACCAAAGAAAGACCCATCCGACGGTCTGCGTACTCTCTTCGCCAAGTAGGCGGGCAACCGGCGCTGCCTCATCATGGCCCTGTGTCACTGATAAACTCACTCCAAATCTACGTATCAAAGGCCGCATCCTGTTTGGCGGATCACCTGAATTCGCGGTCTGCACTGATCTTTCAACGGGCTCCGACACATCGTCCCGGCAAGTCGGCGGACACGCCGGAAGCAGCTTGCATCGACCTTTCGTGGCAGGCTGAACCCTCTGGACAGCTTCCACCCACTCAATCAGAAAACAATTTTAGATTGCCGAGAATATTAAGAACTCTCCCATATCAATTTGCTTAGCCAGTAGAAAGAATTTACGACCAAAGACAACAGGCTAGCACGCGAATGTAGAAAATATTGCGTGGTTAAATTCTCTACATCGTGGCTCTGCCTTCTCCATGAAGCTGCGGATACAAGTCGGTTTGAACATACAGGAACTGCGCCGCTCCCGAGGTCTCAGCCAGGAGACACTCGCGGACCGCGCCAATCTTGACCGTGGCTACATTGGCAAAATCGAAAACGCCAAACATGCTGTTTCAATCGACAAGATCGAAGCAATTGCAGATGCATTGAATGTACATGCAATGGACTTGCTGCGACCCCGGTCCTGACTGGGCTCCCGCCTGAGGATGCTGTCGACAGGTCCTCATTTCCCATACTTCCTTGAACAGACCCATGGCCATGCCTAATGTTCGTATGACTATCATACAGCCGCAATGACAAAAATATAACTTGCGGTCAATAATATATTATCGTATTTTCGGACTTCAATACCAGAAGCCCGTGGATGCGATCTGCAGGAAAGCGTGATCCGGGTGATGGACCTAGAAAAAGAAGCTCCAAATGTGGTCACCGAATCCAGATTCCGCGATCTGGTTGCCAATGGCTATCGCGTCGAGATCTTCTGCAAGGAAGACTCGTTCAAGAAAGGCCCCAATTGGCACGGGGTCTGGATTTTATGCGCCATCAGTGACGAGGGTCAGGAAAAGCTCCTTGTCACGGCCAGAACGCGCACGTCGAGCAACGACATCAAGATCCGCGAAATCAGGACCGTCACCGGCATGCTGTCTTTCCTGCAGGGGATCGGCTTCTCTCATGCGGACATCCCGCTGGAAAAAGGCAAGAGCACCACGCTCAGGCTCTCCAGCGAAGAACTGGCGCGTCTCGGCTCTTAGCGCTCTTTTTTTCCTGGCTCTGAGCGGCACTGCGCCCGCCCAGATGGTGCAGGTGATGCGGGATGATGGGTCTCTGCTGCCATCAATCCCCCAGAAACATGTCTCCCGCCCCTATCATGAGGGGATCGGCCAAGATGTCATGCGCAGCGCATGGGCAATCCCTGGCCAGGATCACATGCAGACCCGAATTCCGACGATCCCGATCAGGCGCGGCGCGCTCCCTGCGCCTGATCCACGGATTCTCGCCGCCATCACCGATATCGGGCAACGTTATGCAGACCACCCTGGCCTGCGCAAGGCAGGTCTCAGCGTCACGGATTGGCTGACGATCTATCGCGCCAATATCGAGATAGAAAGCGGCTACGATCCGCAAGCACGGTCCCCAGCCGGGGCCATCGGCCTTGGCCAGCTCATGCCGGGCACGGCCCGATTTCTCGGTGTCGACCCTCATGACTGGCATGAAAACCTTGACGGGTCTGCGCGCTACCTCGCCATGATGCTTGCGGAGTTCGGCGATATCAGGCTGGCGCTTGCAGCCTACAATGCGGGACCCGAGGCCATACACCGCCATTCCGGCATCCCCCCGTTCCCAGAAACCAAGAACCACGTCCGGCGGGTGCTCGACGTCTTTCATCGACTGGAAAGAGTGACGCCATGAAGTCTTTGATCTGCTTGTGCATCGCCCTTGTTGCCGTCCTGCTCCTGTCAACCGGGCCCGCATTTGCACAAAGTATTGACCTGTCACCGATTCAGAACCTCTTGCAAGGCATCGTGGATGCCTTGACCGGCCCATTGGGTGTTGTCTTGTCCACATTGGCGGTCCTTGCTGTCTTTCTGAGCTGGTTCTTCAACATCATTGATCTGCGCCAGGCGCTTTGGGTTCTGGTCGGCATAGCCGGTGTTGCTGCGGCTCCGACGATTGTCGCGGCTGTCTTTGGCGGCTGAGGATATAGGTCATGGCCGAACGCTCCCCTCTCTTTCTGGGCCTTGTCCGCCCTCCGAAGCTCCTCGGGCTGCCAATCATGTATGCCATGGTGTGGCTCTTTGGCTCCGTTTTGCTCTTTGTATGGGTGCAACATATGGCAATGCTTGCGCTCTCAGCCTTGCTCTACCCGCTTTTATGGAAAGCCGCGGATTGGGACCCGCGCTTCATTGACGTGATGGTGACATCATTGCAGGAAACCCCCGCCACGCCGAACCGGCGCCATCATGGGGGAGACAGCTATGCTCCGTGATGGCGCATCCGACAACCGGACCTTCCTGCCGGACTGGTATGCGCGGGAACAACGGCTTGCACATATGCTGCCCTATGTCAGCCTGGCTGACGATCACACGGTGCGCACCCGGGTCAACGAACTTTTCCAATCGATCCGACTGGGCGGCATCAACAGCTACACTGTTGATGATGCCCATCTTGACAAGATCAGCGCTCTCTTGGCCCGGATCATCGCGCAGCTTGGCCCGGAGTTCAGTTATTATGTGCGCAAGGTGTCGAGATCGCTCACCCCGGCTCTCTTGCCGATACGTGGCGATGATTTCGCGGCGCAACTTGACCGGCGCTGGCGGGACCACCTGACGAAAAGCGGGCTCAGGGACAAGAGCTTGACCCTGACGGTTCTGCATCGCCCTGACGCAAGGAGTATCCTCGGCTTTGTCAACCGGAGTGCGCCGGAGCGTTTGCGGATCGAGACACAGAAGCGGGTACAACGCCTCAGAGATGCCGTTGGGGTCTTCATGTCGGGATTGGCGGACCTGCAACCGCGTCTTCTGGATGCCGGGTCAGGTGAGCTTCTGGGTTTTCTCGGGGCGCTCAATACGGGCCGCGAACTGCCGCTGTATCCCGCCAGCCGATATGGGTTTCTCGCCTATGACATCGCCAACACCCGGGTAACATTTCGCGAGGATCATTTCGAGCTTTCAGAGGGGGTGGTCGGTCTGCGCTTCGGCAGAAGCTTCACCATTGCGGAATATTCCGAGAGCACGGCCTGTACGATGTTCGACATGTTGAATCTGCCTGTCGAAATGGTTGTCACCCACTCTTTCACACCGATCAATTCCAATCTGATGGCGGGACGGATCAAGCGGCAGAAACGAAAGATGCAGGCTTCGCAAGACGCTGCTGTGTCGCTGTTCGAAGCCCTCGATATCGCGCATGATGACCTGGAAGCCAAAAGGCAGAGTTTCGGCGAACACCACATGGTTGTGACGGTGTTTTGTGACACGCTCGATGACCTCCGGCTTCTGGGTGCCGAAATCATCAATGCGGCGGCAGCCGAGGGTGTAAAGATGATCAGCGAGAGGGTCGCCGCAAAAGCGCATTATTTCAGTCAGCACCCCGGAAACCAGTCCAAGCGAGTGCGCGCCAGTGCGATCACCAATCGGAATTTCGCGGATTTCGCAGCTTTGCACCGCACACCCCTGGGCAAGGGAAAACAACAGCTCCCCTGGGGACAGGAAATCACACTCTTTCCAACACCGGAGCGCAGCGCCTATCGGTTTTCCTATCACGAACAAGGCTCTCCGACGAGCGAACCCACAAGCGGCCATACCCTCATTCTGGGCCGCCCAGGCGCAGGAAAATCAGTCCTGTCAGCCTTTCTGATGACCCAGGCGCGACGGGTTGATGTGCGCATCTTCGTCTTTGACTACAGGCAGGGCATGGAGATGGCCGTGCGCGCCAATGGCGGGCGGTACGCGTCGCTGAAAGCCGGGCAGGCCACGGGCCTCAACCCGCTCTGGACCGAGGTCGACGCGTCCGGTGTTGCCTGGCTAGCAGATTGGCTGGGCGCCCTGTTCGACCGATCCGATACGCCGCTCAGTCCGATCCAGGCCAATCGCATTCAGGAAGTTGTCCGTGTCTGACGTCAGCGCCTATGGGACATATTTGATGTTTTCGTAATGGAGGATTTCTGGTTCATCGCAGCCATTATGGAGCGAAGATGAAGAAGAAATCCGGAACATCGAAGGACGCGGCAGACAAACTGGTCAAAGGCATCCGCCGCAAGACGCGCAAGCAGTAT
>OBAL01000117.1_pt1 | contig 12138 bp, 10 predicted proteins | sample 1516331 | NCBI WGS metagenome assembly OBAL01 (sample SAMEA3275603, study PRJEB22092) | marine metagenome | biome: ENVO:00000038, "LAGOON"; feature: ENVO:00002042, "SURFACE WATER"; material: ENVO:00002019, "BRACKISH WATER" | collected 2014-06-21T13:56:00+00 | depth 0 m
CAAAGCCAAATGCAACGGCGTGTGTTGCGGAACAGGTGCTCGAGGTAGCAGCATGACCGAGCTGAATCTCAATTTACCGCGTTACGCTGCTGAGACAATGGGTCGTATGCGCAAGCTGCATTTTGTGGGCATCGGTGGTGCCGGCATGAATGGCATTGCGCAGGTTATGTTGAACTTGGGATATCAGATCTCAGGTTCTGATATCAAAGCTAATCCTGCAACGGACCGTTTAGCAGAACAAGGTGCGACGATACATATTGGTCACGCGACTGAAAATGTGTCAGGTGTTGATGCTGTAGTGATCTCGAGTGCAGTGAAAGCGGATAACCCAGAGGTTGTAGCGGCACGTGAGCAGCGTATTCCAGTGGTGCCACGTGCTGAAATGCTCGCGGAAATTATGCGCTTTCGTTATGGCGTAGCCGTTGCTGGCACACACGGTAAAACAACCACGACGAGTTTAGTGGCGAGCTTACTGATTGAGGGCGATCTAGATCCTACGTATGTGATTGGTGGCAAGCTAAATTCAGCGGGTAACTACGCGCACTTAGGTGAAGGTGAGGTGCTGGTTGCTGAAGCAGATGAGAGTGATGCGTCATTCCTTTATCTACAGCCAATGATCTCCATCGTTACCAATATCGATGAAGATCACATGACCACTTATGGTGGTGAGTTTGAGCGATTGCGTGCAGCCTTTTTGGAGTTCTTACATCACATTCCATTCTATGGTTTGGCGGTATTGTGTATTGATGATGAAAACGTGCGTGATCTATTGCCCGAAGTCACTCGTCGTATACGCACTTATGGATTGAGTGATGATGCGGATGTTCGCGCAAGTAATGTGAAGCAAGTGGCCACAGTCACATCGTTTGATGTCGTGATTGATGGGCAACAAGCTTTCGCAGTTGATCTTGCGATGCCTGGCTTACATAACGTGCGCAATGCGTTGGCTGCAATAAGTGTGGCACTTGAGCTAGGTGTTAGTGTTAACAAAATTCAAGCGGCACTGAATAAGTTTGCCGGCATTGGGCGTCGCTTCCAAGTTCAGGGTCAATGTCAGACAGATAAAGGCGAAGTGATGCTGGTTGACGATTACGGTCATCACCCAAGCGAAATTGCAGCAACCATTGCGGCAGTGCGTGCTGGTTGGCCTGAGCGTCGATTGGTTTTGGCTTTCCAGCCGCATCGTTATAGCCGTACGCACGATGCCTTTGATGATTTTGTGTCAGTGCTGTCGGAAGTTGATGTGCTGGTCTTGTCAGAAGTATATGCAGCGGGCGAAGCACCCATCAATGGTGCTGATGGCCGCGCATTGACGCGAGCTATTCGCGCACGTGCAAAGGTTGATCCAGTGTTTGTTGAAAACATTGATGAACTCCCTGATGCGCTGCTTGATGTGGTTGAAGCACATGACATCGTTGTCACAATGGGTGCAGGTGATATCGGACGTATCGCTAGTGAATTAGCGTCAGGGTGGTGTCAATGATGGCAGCGATGAAAACCCAGTTGCGCGGCGAACTCAGCACGCATGAGTCATTGGCGAATTACACCACGTGGCGTGTAGGTGGCTTAGCTAAGCAGTTGTATCGTCCAGCGAATCTCGATGATCTGCAAGAATTCTTGGCCGGCTTACCATCAAATGAACCTCTGCTATGGATTGGTTTGGGTAGCAACTTACTCATCCGCGATGGCGGCTTCAATGGCACTGTGATTGCAATGTACGGTGTGAATGCCGACGTTCATATCAATGATTGTGATGTCACCGTCGGTGCAGGAGTTGCTTGTGCCAAAGTGGCTCGTCAATGTGCTCGAGAGGGTTTGTCAGGTGGTGCCTTCTTGGCAGGTATACCAGGAACTATGGGTGGCGCTTTAGCGATGAATGCTGGGGCATTTGGCGGAGAGACATGGCAAGTGGTCAATCAGGCTTGCATGATAAATCGCTTGGGTGAATTAAATTGGCGTGAGCGTGATGAATTCGATATTGATTACCGTCATGTGAAACGATCTGACGATGAATGGTTCGTAGCAGCTCGTTTAACTTTACAGAAAGGTGATGCGGCTGAAGAGCAACAAGCCATTCGTGACTTGTTGGATAAGCGTGCAGCAACGCAACCGACGGGTAAGCCAAGTGGTGGGTCAACCTTCCGTAATCCTGAGGGTGATTATGCAGCTCGCTTGATTGAGCAATGCGGCTTAAAGGGCTATCAAATCGGTGGTGCATCCGTTTCAGAGAAGCACGCGAATTTTATTATCAATGAAGATGGCTGTAGCGCTGCAGATATCGAGCAGTTAATCATCTTCATTGGTAATGAAGTTGAGCGTCAAACAGGCATTCGCCTGCAGCCTGAAGTACATGTTGTGGGGGATGCTTTATGAGTATCTCAGCAGCAGATTTCGGCAAGGTGGCAGTCGTGATGGGTGGCTTTGCAGCTGAGCGCGAGGTGTCATTAATCAGTGGCAAGGCGGTTCTACAAGGGCTTCAGTCTAAAGGCGTTGATGCGCATGCGATCGATCTGGATCGTGATGTTGTGTCTACGTTGAAACAAGGTGGGTTTGATCGTGTCTTTAATGTAGTACATGGTCGTGGCGGTGAAGATGGTCAATTAAGTGGCACGCTTGATCTGTTAAAGATGCCATACACCGGATCGGGTGTTCTCGGTTGCGCTTTAGCGATGGATAAATATCGCACCAAGCAAATCTGGCAATCATTGAATTTACCCACGCCAAATTATTTACTTATTGAATCTAAAGCGCAGCTGGCTGACGCGGCAAAACTTGGGTTTCCATTAATGCTCAAGGCTGCTTTAGAAGGTTCAAGTATCGGTGTTGTGAAAGTGTCTAATGAGCAGGCACTCGAAGCGGCATGGGAAGAGGCGTCGGCCTGCAATTCGCATGTGATCGCAGAACAGTTTGTCGATGGTCGTGGCGTTGAATACACCTGCTCAATTTTGGGTGATCGAGCACTGCCTTTGATTGCGCTACATGCAAAAAATGATTTTTACGATTACGAAGCAAAGTATTTAGCTGACGATACCGAGTATCGGGTGCCATGCGGTTTGGATGAAGCAAAAGAAGCTGAGATTCAAGCGCTGTGCTTAAAAGCATTTAAAGCAGTTGATGCTAAAGGCTGGGGGCGAGTGGATGTGATGCTCGATCAAGCAGCTAATCCTTGGTTGATTGAAGTCAATACAGTGCCTGGAATGACCAGCCATAGCCTGGTGCCAATGGCGGCTAAAGCGGTTGGTCTCTCGTTTGCGGATTTGGTCTGGGAAGTCCTAGCGCAAACACTGGAGGTGGGTCATGGCTAAGAAAGCCGTTCGTCAATCCCCAGTCTCTATAGTAAATGCATGGTGGAGTACCTGGTTGATGGTTGCCTTTTTAACCGGTGGCGCTCTAGTCGCGTCATGGGTTTACCTTACTTCGCCAGGGCAACTGCCATTCAAGTCAGTAAACATTCAAGGTGAGTTTGAATATCTGGATCGTGCAGATGTGGAGCGTCGAGTTGAAGAGTATCTCGAGGGCGGTTTTGTTTCTCTTGATATGGATACCTTGCGTGCGGCTATCAATGATTTGCCTTGGGTTGCAGATGTGGCGATACGCCGTCAGTGGCCAGATACCTTACATGTCCAAGTGACAGAGCAGTCACCGTTAGCACATTGGGGTGATAAGGCATTTGTGAATCTTCAAGGTGATGTCTTTATCCCTGAGAAAACACGTGATGTGGCGTCTTCGATTTATTTGATGGGTCCCGAAGGCAGCTCATATACCGTGGTCGAACAATATCTTGCCTTGCGCTCAAGCGCGGTGAGTTTACCCATACGTATCAAATCATTGTCGCTCAACCAATACGGCGAATGGCATGTGAAATTTGATGACGGATTAGATTTAGAACTTGGCAGCGAAGCAGTGACGCAGCGTTGGAACCGATTCACTAAACATTATTCCCACGTTGTGGCGCAGAAAAAACCACAGCGTATCGATATGCGTTATGAGCACGGATTTGCAGTGCGTTGGTCAGATGAAGCAGTTATTGAGGTAAAAGCTAATGGTTAAGAAAGTCGATCGAAATACGATTGTTGGTCTCGACATTGGCACATCAAAGATCGTTGCGATTGTTGGTGAAATAAAAGATGACAACACACTCGAAATCATTGGCTTAGGTTCGCATCCTTCGCATGGTTTGAAGAAAGGTGTTGTGGTTAATATCGACTCGACTGTGCAATCGATTCAACGTGCGATTGAAGAAGCTGAACTTATGTCTGGGATCGAGATTCATTCAGTCTATGCCGGCATTGCAGGTAGCCATGTACAAAGTTTGAATTCACATGGTGTTACGGCGATTAAAGACGGTGAGGTGTCGCATGCTGATGTTGAGCGTGTGATTGATGCAGCACGAGCGGTTCCTATTTCGGCAGATCAAAAAATTCTGCATATATTGCCGCAAGAGTTTGTTATCGATAACCAAGAAGGTATTCATGACCCTGTGGGTATGTCAGGTGTTCGACTAGAAGCCAAAGTTCATATGGTCACAGGTGCAGTCAGTGCGGCACAGAACATTATTAAATGTGTGCGTCGGTGCGGTCTTGAGGTTGAGGATTTAATTCTTGAGCAATTGGCGTCGAGTTATTCAGTGTTGGCTGATGACGAGAAAGATCTCGGTGTTTGCTTAGTCGACATCGGTGCTGGCACAACAGATATCGCCGTGTTTACCGGTGGGTCAATTCGCTATACCGGCGTTATTCCAATTGCTGGTGATCAAGTGACCAATGACATCGCTGTCGCTTTACGTACCCCAACACAACACGCTGATGACATTAAGTTGAAGTACGCCTGTGCGCTAACGCAATTGGCCAATGCCGATGAAACCATCGAAGTGCCGAGTATTGGTGATCGTCCACCGCGTCGTTTATCGCGTCAAACATTGGCAGAAGTAGTCGAGCCGCGTTACGAAGAGTTGTTGCTGCTGATCCAAAATGAATTGCGCCGCTCTGGATTCGAAGAGTTATGTGCGGGTGGCATCGTAATGACTGGCGGCAGCTCAAAGATGGAAGGCCTTATTGAATTAGCTGAAGAGGTATTCCACATGCCTGTTCGCTTAGGCGTACCACGGGATGTGGTTGGTTTAGTGGATCAAGTACGTAATCCAATCCACGCAACAGGTGTTGGTCTGTTGCAGTTTGGACACAGTAATCGTGGTCAGCGCGTGTCGGATGTCAGCGCTGGCGGCGGAATCAAATCAGTCTTGGGCCGGATGAAAAGCTGGTTCCAAGGAAATTTTTAAATCTTATCGTGTGATAAGCGTAGGCAAACCAAGCGGAGGAACATCAAATGTTCGAATTAATGGATGTAGATAGTCAGAACGCGGTGATCAAAGTCATCGGCGTTGGTGGCGGTGGCGGCAATGCCGTTAATCATATGCTGCAATCGCAAATTGATGGCGTTGATTTCATTTGTGCGAATACGGATGCACAAGCATTGAATAACACCCAAGTTCGTACTGCTTTGCAGTTAGGTGCAAATGTCACGCGAGGTCTTGGCGCGGGTGCCAATCCTGAGCGTGGCTATGAAGCGGCAATGGAAGATCGTGACCGTATTGCAGATGCGATTGAAGGTGCGGATATGGTCTTTATTACTGCGGGAATGGGTGGTGGTACTGGTACCGGTGCAGCCCCGGTAGTTGCTGAAGTAGCAAAGGACATGGGTATCTTGACCGTTGCTGTGGTAACAAAGCCATTCGGCTTCGAAGGTCCAAAGCGTATGCAAATTGCAGAAGCAGGTATTCGTGAGTTGTCAGAGCGTGTTGATTCGTTGATCGTAATTCCAAACGAAAAGTTATTGTCAGCACTTGGTCGCGTTAGTTTGCTTGAGGCGTTTAAGTCGGCTAATGATGTATTGCTAAACGCGGTTCAAGGCATTGCTGATTTGATTACCAAGCCAGGTTTGATCAATGTTGACTTCGCTGACGTACGTACGGTTATGTCTGAGATGGGCAAAGCGATGATGGGTGCGGGTAAAGCAACAGGTGAAGACCGTGCACGCGAAGCGGCTGAACTTGCGATTCGCAGTCCGTTATTGGAAGACATCAACCTGTCTGGCGCACGTGGTCTGTTAGTTAACATCACTGCCGGTATGGATATGGGTATTCACGAGTTCGACGAAGTTGGTTCAACCATTCGTGAGTTCGCTTGTGATGATGCAACTGTAGTTGTGGGAACCGTTATCGATCCAGAGATGACTGACGAGATGCGCGTTACTGTTGTGGCAACTGGTTTGGAAGCGCCAGCGGCACGATTGAGTGCGGTGCCAGATTCATTAGACATGCCGATGAAGAAAGTGGCGAACGGTGACCTTGCTGATGCCAATGCGACAGAAGAATCATTGGATAAGCCAACGGTCATTCGTCAAAATCCCCAAAATCCTGCGAGAGAGTATGTTGACGCGGCTATTAATAAAGACATGGAGTTTTTGGATATCCCGGCCTTCTTACGACGCCAGGCGGATTAACTTTTTAGTGTTTAGCACTTGAACTGAAGGGACTTTTTGCAGAAAATAAGGGAATTCCCTAGCTGTATCCGGAGTATTGGGTTGCGCCTGGGTTGTAGTAAAAGCTGTAACTCATTGTAATAACTCAATATTTTTTGGAATTTTGCACAAAATGATTAAACAACGCACGTTACGCAATGTGATTAAGGCAACCGGTGTAGGCCTACACACCGGCGAGAAAGTCTTGCTTACTTTGCGTCCAGCAGCGGTCAATACAGGCATTATTTTTCGCCGTGTAGACTTGGATCCTGTTGTTGAAATCCCAGCAAAAGCAGACTTCGTTGGCGACACCATGTTGTCAACCACCCTTATTAAAGAAGGTGTTCGTGTTTCAACGATTGAGCACTTGTTAGCTGCAATGGCGGGCTTAGGTATCGATAATGCCTACATCGACCTGACCTCGTCAGAAGTTCCCATCATGGATGGAAGCGCGAGTCCTTTCGTGTTCTTGATCCAATCCGCTGGGATCGAAGAACAGAAAGCGGCGAAGCGCTTTATCCGTATCAAGAAGCCTATCGAAGTGACTCATGGTGACAAGGTTGCTCGTTTTGAGCCCTTCGAAGGTTTTAAAGTTAATTTCGATATTGATTTTGATCACCCTGTCTTTGAGGACGGTGGTAATACGGTCGAAATCGACTTCTCATCAACCTCATTCGTTAAAGAAATAAGTCGTGCACGTACTTTTGGTTTCTTGCGTGATATCGAGGCTTTACGTGAGCGTGGTCTTGCCCTAGGTGGCAGCATGCAGAACGCGATTGTTGTTGATGATTTCCGTGTATTGAATGACGACGGCCTACGTTACGAAGATGAGTTCGTTAAGCACAAGGTGCTTGATGCAATTGGTGACTTGTATCTGCTGGGCTACAGCTTGATCGGTGCATTCTCGGGATATAAGTCGGGCCATGCTCTAAATAACCAACTTTTACATGCTTTGGCTGCTGATCAGTCTGCGTGGGAAGAGGTTATTTTTGAAGACGAGTCAACCGCTCCAATCTCATACGCAAAACCTATTCAGGTTTAATCCGTCAGTTTTCCCAACGTTTTCGCAAGACGCTGCATGGCGTGCTTGAGTTGTTCGTTTGACAGCGATTTAGCCGCATTTTCGACATGCTGAGTCGCTTTAGCTGTGAACTGCGGTTTAGCGCGTTGGGCAACCCGAAGGGGCTTGGTTTTAGCGATCGGGCGAGTGGCGATTTGCAGATCGCGAACTTGTGGGTATTTGCGTCGAATTGAAGCTAAAAGCTGCGGTTCGCTGAAGCGAATTTTAGCCGCCCAAAGCGAAGAATCGGTTACTATTCGCAAGCTATTTCCATCGAGTGAAATGACATGGCAGTGCTGAGCCACTTGGCCCGGCAAAGAGTCCTTCACTTGGTTAGCTAAATGCTGTTGCTGAGAAATGTTTTGATGCAGTCGACGCAATTCTTCATCAGCGTTCAACACTTGGCGGATTGATTGCGGTCTTTTAGCCATTAAAACAAATACAACATTAGCGAGTCAGATGAACATCATCCTGATACCAAAATCACGTAAACACAAGCGCAGTGTGCAGATCAGTGCGGCGAAAGCTTCATTGTGGCTGGTGCCTAGCATGGCTGTGATGAGTGGTTTGTTGGTGTGGCTCGGTTATGTCATGGGTTCGGGTGTTCAGCCGAGTGTTGTCGATAAGCCAGTTGAAGCTTGGGTCGAAACCTTGCGTAAGAGTCAGCGAGCGGTTGCTGAACTGCGTGATGAACAACGCGCCAACATTGATGCATTAGCGATTCACATTGGTAATTTGCAAGCACGCTTGTTGCGCTTAGATGCTTTAGGTGAGCGCTTGGCTGAGCAAAGCGATGTGCACATTGCTGATCTAGCATTTGATCAAGCGCCCGCAGTAGGTGGTTCAGAGCAGGGCGTTAATTCTTTGGAGTTAAAAGAACTAGCAGCTGAAATTGATAGATTGACCGGTTTGCTCGAAGAGCGTGAAGAAGCGCTCTTGTCGATTGAAGATCAACTCAGTCAGCGCGAACTTGTTGATGCGGTGACATTGTCAGGCAAACCAACACGCAAAGGTTGGATGTCGTCAGTATATGGCGAGCGCATTGATCCATTTAACGGTAAAAAGACTTTTCATCGCGGTGTCGACTTTGCTGGTAAAGAAGGTATCGACATTCATGCCATCGCTGGTGGTGTGGTTACGCGCTCAGAGTTATCCCCAGATTTTGGTAACGTGATCGAGATTCAACACATTGATGGCTACACCTCGCTCTATGCGCACAATAAAAAGAACCTCGTTGGCTTGGGTGACATCATCACTAAAGGCCAAGTGATAGCCCTGCTTGGTAGCACAGGTCGTTCGAATGGCCCGCATGTGCATCTTGAGGTGCATCAAAATGGAAAACATATTAATCCGAGCCGCTTCATCCGGGCCCCTTAATTTTGCTCGCCCCTGTTTAAGGGCGTCTCTTGTTTCCATTGTCTAAAACTGTATTGCCTCAAAGGCCAATCCTATGATCAGCAAAATAATGAAAAAGGTGTTTGGCAGTCGTAACGATCGACTCGTCAAACGCATGATGAAAACGGTTCAACAAATTAATGACCTTGAGCCTGAAGTAAGTGCGCTAAGCGATGAGCAGCTGAAAGCGAAAACCCAAGAGTTTCGTGATCGCTTAGAAACTGGCACAAGCCTCGATGATTTGATGCCAGAAGCCTTTGCGGTTGTGCGCGAGGCAGGTAAGCGTGTCATGGGTATGCGCCACTTTGACGTCCAGCTGATCGGCGGCATGGTGCTTAATCAAGGCAAGATTGCTGAGATGCGTACTGGTGAAGGTAAGACCTTAGTAGCAACCTTGGCGGCGTATTTGAATGCCTTACCAGCTAAAGGTATGCACGTTGTCACGGTAAATGACTACTTGGCGCGACGTGACGCTGCTTGGATGGGTCGTCTTTATAACTTTTTGGGCTTAAGCACGGGTGTTATCAACTCATCGGGTGCGGAAGGCCCTGATGCTGCATCGTTTAAAGTCGATCTGAACTTTGAAGGTGCAGATGGTCACCAGCATTTACGTCCATGTACCCGTCGTGAGGCATACGACTGCGACATTACTTACGGTACCAATAACGAATTTGGTTTCGACTATCTACGTGACAATATGTCCTTCTCGGCAGAGCAGCGCGCACAACGCAGAGCGTTCGCGATTGTCGACGAGGTTGACTCGATCTTGATTGACGAAGCGCGTACGCCGTTGATTATTTCGGGTCCTGCTGAAGATAGTTCGCAAACCTATCTGGCAGTGAATGACATTCCCGCTCAGCTGACACGTCAAGATCCAATCACTAATGATGAAGGGAAGCCCGATTTTGGACCGGGTGATTATGCCGTTGATGAAAAGGCGAAACAGATTTTCCTCAGTGATGATGGTCACGAAAAAGTCGAAGAGATCCTCACGCAAAAAGGTTTGTTAGCAGAGGGTGAGAGTCTTTACGACTCCGCCAATATCATGCTGATGCACCACGTGATGGCAGCATTACGTGCGCATGTGTTGTTTACGATCAATGTTGATTACATTGTTAAAGATGGCCAAATTGTTATCGTTGATGAATTCACAGGCCGTACGATGCCTGGTCGTCGTTGGTCAGAAGGGTTGCATCAAGCGGTTGAAGCAAAAGAAGGCGTGCCAATTCAGCACGAGAACCAAACGCTTGCATCCATCACGTTCCAGAACTTCTTCCGTCTTTATGAAAAGCTCTCTGGTATGACGGGTACGGCAGACACCGAAGCCTTCGAATTCCAACAGATCTATGGTCTTGAGGTTGTGGTTATCCCAACCAATACGCCAGTTCAACGTGATGACCAAACGGATTTGATCTTCATGACACAACAAGAAAAATACGCAGCGATCATCAAAGATGTGGCTGATTGTGTAGAGCGTGGTCAGCCGGTGTTGGTCGGTACAGCTTCGATTGAAGTGTCGGAGTTGGTAGCTAATTTACTCAATGAAGCAAAGATTAAGCACCAGGTATTGAACGCAAAGCAGCACGAGCGTGAAGCTTTTGTTGTAGCAGAAGCTGGTCGTCCAGGCGCAGTTACCATTGCAACCAATATGGCGGGTCGTGGTACTGACATTGTGCTCGGCGGTAATGTTGAGATCGAGATCGAACAACTCGGCGCTAGTACTGATCAAGCTCAAATTGATGCGGTTCGTGCAGATCAAAAGCAGCGCCACAAGCAAGTGCTAGAAGCTGGTGGTTTGCGTGTAATCGGTACAGAGCGTCATGAATCACGCCGTATTGATAATCAGTTACGTGGTCGTTCAGGCCGTCAAGGTGACCCGGGCTCATCGCGTTTCTATTTATCACTTGAAGATAGTTTGATGCGCATCTTTGCTTCTGAGCGTGTTGCAGGTTTGATGCAAAAGCTTGGTATGCAGGAAGGTGAAGCGATTGAACACCCATGGGTGAATAAAGCGATCGAGAATGCACAACGCAAAGTTGAAGGTCGTAACTTCGATATTCGTAAGAACTTGCTTGATTATGACGATGTTGCGAATGATCAGCGTAAGGTGGTTTACCGTCAGCGTGACGACTTAATGAACGTCGAAGATGTGTCTGACGAAATCCAAGAGATTCGTGAAGAAGTCGTCAATGACATGATCGATATGTATATCCCACCACAAAGCTTGGAAGAACAATGGGATGTTGAAGGTCTGACGGAAGCGTTAAAAGAACACTACGACATTCACTCACCTATCCAGCAATGGTTAGATGACGATGATGACCTACACGAAGAAACCTTGCGCCAGAGGATCTTGGATCAAATCATTGATGTGTATAAAGCGAAAGAGGCTCAAGCCGGTCCTGAGCAAATGCGTCGCATTGAAAAAGAGGTCATGTTGTATGTCCTTGATACGCAATGGAAAGAGCATTTGGCGGCAATGGATTACCTGCGTAACAGTATTCATCTGCGTGGCTATGCACAAAAGAACCCTAAGCAAGAGTACAAGCGCGAGGCATTTGAAATGTTCTCCGCTATGCTCGGTTCAATGAAGCAAGAGGTTGTGCAGATCCTGACGCGTCTTCAGTTACAAGAGATGCCGCAGCCAGAGCCACAACCAGATCCAACTGAATTTAATTTTCAGCACGAAGAGTTCACCGGTTTAGGTGAGCCAGAGCAAGCGAATGTGATGCCAGAGGCGGCTGAAGAAGAGCAGCAGCCTTATGTTCGCCCAGATAAAAAAGTGGGTCGTAACGAGCCTTGTCCTTGTGGTTCGGGCAAAAAGTTTAAACAGTGTCACGGTAAGTTAAATTAAATGAGCAACAACGAATTGATGGCAGGGGTAGGCTTGCCAGTATCAGGTGTTCGATTAGCTACGGCTGCAGCTGGAATTCGTTATAAAAATCGAAAAGACGTTTGTCTGATTGAGCTTGCTCAAGGTGGAACAGCTGCCGGTGTTTTCACGCAGAATAAATTCTGCGCAGCTCCGGTGCATGTCGCCAAAGAGAACCTAGCTAAAGACCCGGTGCGTTATTTGATTATCAATTCAGGTAACGCAAATGCAGGTACAGGTGACGAGGGTATGCGTGCCGCTCGAGAAACGTGCCGCACAGTCGCAGCGCTTG
>OBAL01000121.1_pt1 | contig 12033 bp, 8 predicted proteins | sample 1516331 | NCBI WGS metagenome assembly OBAL01 (sample SAMEA3275603, study PRJEB22092) | marine metagenome | biome: ENVO:00000038, "LAGOON"; feature: ENVO:00002042, "SURFACE WATER"; material: ENVO:00002019, "BRACKISH WATER" | collected 2014-06-21T13:56:00+00 | depth 0 m
GAGTCTACCCCGTACATCGTTTGGATCGCGCAACCTCAGGCGTATTGCTGCTTGGGTTAAACCCAGATATTGCACGTGATCTGGTCACTCAGTTTGAGTCACACCAGATCAGCAAGTCTTATCACGCACTCGTCCGTGGCTGGGCTGATGATGAGGGCGAGATCAATCACCCAGTGGCAGACGAGGAAGGCAACAACGTGCCGCAAGAGGCAGTCACCAGATACCGATGCTTAGAACGCGTGGAGCTGCCCGTTGCGATTGGTCGTTACCCCACCTCTCGTTATTCAATTGTCGAAGCCGAACCTCTCACAGGGCGACGACAACAGATCCGCAAGCACTTCAAACATATCTCGCATCACATCATTGGCGATACCACGCATGGTGATGGCAAACATAACAACTACTTTCGAGAACACCATGGCATCTTTCGCCTCATGCTCACGTCCAAGCAGCTTGGCTTCACTCATCCTGTTTCATTAGAAAAAATACGCTGCGATGCTTTAGATGAACTTGAGTGGCAGCGACTCAACAGCATTTTTAAATGACAGAAAAAAGCCCGTCATCGACGGGCTTTTGCTTAAAAGGATCTGACGACCTCGAGTATTTGTTCGGCATGCCCCTTGGGTGACACCCCATACTCAGCAAATTTTATGGTGCCTGACGCATCTACAATGAATGTCGAACGAACGATGCCAAACTTCTTTTCACCGTTCTTTTCTTTTTCTTGCCAAACGCCATAGGCATCACAAAGCTGACCTTCCACATCCGCTAGCAGCTGCACGGTCAAACCGTACTTATCGCGAAACTCGCCGTGGCTTTTGCAATTGTCTTTGCTCACGCCAATCAACTTGGTGTTATGCGCTACGAACTCATCTAAAAGATCTGAAAACTCTTGCGCCTCCATTGTGCAACCTGGCGTGTCATCTTTTGGGTAGAAGTAGATAACGTAATTTGAGCCTTCAAGGTCTTGTGACAGACACATAGCCATATCTGCATCTGGCAGCTCAAACGCCGGTGCTTTATCGCCAACTGAAAGCATCTCATTTCCCCCTAGCTTTCTCTGTGATGGATCTGAATGTAGGCGCCTAATTTGCGCAGGTCAACTATTGGCTATTAAGCCTGAAAACAGTTGTCGCAAGAGCTCGATTTGCTTGCTCCTTGATATCCCCTCAGACTGGGTGACTTGCTGGTGCGTTTGGCGCTGAAGTAACCGTTTTATCGCAACACTCAGCGCCGTAGACTCTTCGGTGGCAGCGTGACTTAACTTGGCAATAAGGACGCGCTGCATCGCAGGGGCAACCGACTGCAACTCACGGCGATGCTCAGAAAAACCCAGCAGTAATTTTTTATCCGCTTGATCTATCGCGTCTGAAGCGGACTCAGTGAAAAATAAAGCACTTACTACTGCTGGCTCAAGCGCTGATAAATCATCAGATAATCGATACGGTAGATCTTTTACATATTGCGCATGGAGTTGCTCAACATCTGCGATGCAACTCTTAGAGATCGCCAACAGCATCTGGAGTGATTGCGCACCGCTACTGGCATCCACACGATGACCGATACGGGCTGATTTAAAGTGTTGCGACTGCCAGAACGCAAGACTTGTCACATCAGTCGCATAAGACGTTCCTAACAAGTCAATTGACTGCTGTTTTGCTTCTTTAAGGATTGCTTGAACTAACTGACTTGCTAGGCCTTGGCGTCGACACTGTTCATGTGTCGCAATACGCATAATGCGCCAGAGCTTTTTCTCAAGCCCTTCGGCATAAGCAGAATGTTGCGCAAGTGATTGCAACAACAAGTGACCTTTAGGTCGTCGATAACCCCGCGCAATCTGTTCTGCTAACTCTTTTGATATGCCGCCTTCCTCAATCGTGATTGCACACGCAACGACCCGACCATTGTCCCGAGCAAGCCAAAGCTGCTGCATCGGATCGTTTAATAAGGCATGTAGATCAGAAGGACGTGTCTGATAATGTGCATCAACAAGCAAGCCAACGACAGCGCGCAATAGCGACTCATCATTAATCAATGATGTCTTGTCACAACACTCAATCGTTACTCCGACACACTTATCTATTTCATCTGGCTTAGCGTTTAGCATTAGCCATTGATTCGAAGCGATCTCCAGGGGGTCATCATTTGCCCAACGCACAGGATGATCTAATTGAATTTGCTTAACTTGATTGGAATAGCTACCAAGCAGCTTCGCGAATCGCGTCACAAAGCCACGGCCACTCCCCTCGTAGCCATGCACGGTCGAACTAAAAACGAGACGATTCTCTCGCTGAAGAAATTTTTCGAGTGTGGCCAGTGGCACCATTGCCGCTTCATCTATTACACACAGCGAACTCGATCGCTCCTGTGATAAGTACTCATCGGGATGCATCCACTGCACAGCTCCCTCGCCCACACCACGTCGCTTCAAAACATCAAAGAGCGGGTCGACTGATCGACGATTCATACTGATAACCGCGACAACTTTTTTCTCGTCAGCTTCAATCAGGTCAGCAATCGCTTCTCCTAATGCGGTTGTCTTGCCGCGACCACGATCTGCCGTGATGACTAATGGTCGCTTCGCATGCCCAGTCGCAACGCGCTTGATGGCTTCTACCGTATCTTTTTGACCTTGCGTTAACTCAAACGATTCTTTTTTAACCGCAAGCGGCGTAGGTAGCGATTGATCATCACCTTGGGTGATATAAATGAGTTGCTCATCTCTATCAAACAGTGTTGCTAAGCGCTGCTCATATAAACCAAAACCCTTGAAGTTCTGACGATCAGGAAGCAATAAGTACAACACGCCACCGCCACGTAGAGTGCCTAGCAATGTCGCCAAATGATCAGGCTTTAAGCCTTGGTGACACTCAACAACCAAGCTATCGCATTGCTGGCCTAACTTTTGCGTGACGTGATTAGCAGCAACTGTATCGACCGTAAGTGGGGCTTGTTCCCCATACCAAAAACAATGCCCTAAAGATTTCACATCAAGCTGATCGATAGCCCAAGCAAGATCACCCCACAGCAGCACGGCTTGTCGGTGACTGTGTTGCATCAGCTGTGGCATAGGACTTTAGGCGTCGGGATCGTACGCGAGATTAGGGCCGAGCCACTTTTCTATCTCGGCAACTTCAACGCCTTTACGTGCTGCGTAATCTTCGACTTGATCTTTATTGATACGACCAATCGCAAAATAGCGCGCCTCAGGATGGGCAAAATATAAACCCGATACAGCCGCCGTCGGCACCATTGCTTTCGACTCGGTTAGCCAAATACCGGTATTAGCTTCGGCATCCAACAAAGACCACAACAAATCCTTCTCTGTGTGATCCGGTGATGCTGGGTAACCCATTGCAGGTCGAATACCTTGATAGATCTCTTCGATTAGTTGCTCGTTACTAAGCGCTTCATCAGATGCGTAACCCCAAAGCTCAGTACGGACTTTTTGGTGCAACCATTCGGTTAATGCTTCAGCCAAACGATCGGCCAGTGCTTTCAGCATGATACCGTTGTAATCATCATGATCGGCTTCAAACTCAGCGAGCTTCTCATCGATACCGATACCTGCAGTTGCCGCAAAGCCACCAATGTAGTCATTCAGGCCAGTGTCCTTAGGCGCTATGTAGTCGCCTAAGCTTTCATTGTATTTGCCTTCTGGCTGCTTACCTTGCTTACGCAAATTATGTAGCGTGGTGAGTAACTCTTTACGTGAATCGTCTTTGTACACCTCAATATCATCGCCAACAGCATTCGCCGCAAACAAGCCAACTACCGCATTTGCACTCAACCATTTCTCATCAATGATCTTTTGCAGCATGGCTGTTGCATCAGCATAAAGTTTGCGCGCTTCTTCACCCTTCTCAGCATCATCGAGAATTTTCGGGAAGCGACCCTTCAACTGCCACGCATGGAAAAAGAAAGTCCAATCGATCAACGGCGTGATCTCATTGAGGTCAATATCTTCGAGAACGGTTAGACCCAGCTTCGCAGGCTTTACGATGGGAGCCGCAGACCAATCAATCGGCGTGCGATTAGCTTGGGCTTCTGCAAGCGGCACATTATTTTTTGCTTCATTCTTAGCAGCGCGTTGCTGTCGCACACCCTCGTATTCATCACGCAGGTCCGCTAAGAACTTGGGCTTTTGCTCTTTCGACAACAAGGTCGATGCAACACCCACTGCACGCGAAGCATCGGCCACATAAATTGCGCCGTGTTCATACTGCGGCTCAATCTTCACTGCCGTGTGCGCTTTAGAGGTCGTTGCGCCCCCGATCATTAGAGGGATATTAAAGCCTTGTCGCTTCATTTCTTTAGCAACGTGCACCATCTCATCGAGTGATGGTGTGATCAAACCCGACAAACCAATGATGTCGACCTTCTCTTCTTTGGCGCGTTGCAGAATTGTTTCTGCGGGCACCATCACGCCGAGGTCGATAACTTCGTAGTTATTACATTGCAACACCACGCCAACAATATTCTTACCGATATCGTGAACATCGCCTTTCACCGTGGCCATCAAAATCTTGCCGCTACTTTCTACCGCGCAATCAGCTTTCTCAGCCTCGAGATAAGGCTCCAGATAGGCCACGGCTTTTTTCATAACTCGCGCTGATTTAACGACCTGCGGCAGGAACATCTTGCCTTCACCAAACAGATCACCAACCACATTCATGCCGTCCATCAACGGGCCTTCGATAACATGCAATGGACGCTCAGCTTGTGCGCGTGCTTCTTCGGTGTCTTGATCGATGTATTCAGTAATGCCTTTTACCAGTGCGTGCTCTAAACGCTTATTCACTGGCCAAGTGCGCCATTCCAGATCTTGTTTAGATTCAACGCCACCGCCATCACCGGCATACTTTGGCGCAATCTCAACCAAGCGATCACCTGCTTCTGGATCTTTATTCAAGACCACATCTTCAACCGCATCACGCAATTCAGGTTCTAGCTCGTCATACACTGCAAGCTGTCCCGCATTCACGATACCCATATCCATACCGGCGCGAATCGCGTGATAGAGGAAGACGGCGTGTATCGCTTCACGTACATGGTTATTACCGCGGAAGGAGAATGACACGTTAGACACGCCACCCGAAATCATCGCGTGTGGCAGGGTTTGTTTTATCTCGCGTGTCGCTTCAATAAAATCGACGCCGTAGTTGTTGTGCTCTTCAATACCTGTCGCAACAGCAAAGATATTTGGGTCAAAAATAATGTCTTCCGGCGGGAAGCCAATCTCATCAACCAAGATGCGATAAGCACGCGTACAGATCTCGACCTTACGTGCATGCGTATCCGCCTGACCGACTTCATCGAAAGCCATCACGATAACCGCAGCACCATAACGACGGCACAGCTTGGCTTGCTCGCGGAATTTATCCTCGCCCTCTTTCATCGAGATTGAGTTAACGATTGGCTTACCTTGGCAGCACTTCAAACCTGCTTCGATAATCTCCCACTTGGACGAGTCAATCATCAAAGGTACTTTGGCGATATCGGGTTCAGAGGCAATCAGATTTAGGAAGCGAACCATCGCGGCTTCACCATCCAGCATGCCCTCGTCCATGTTGACGTCGACAATCTGCGCACCATCTTCCACTTGCGCACGACAGATATCTAAAGCTTCTTCATATTCTTCATTCAAGATCAATCGCTTGAACTTGGCTGAACCTGTAACGTTCGCGCGCTCACCTACATTGGTGAACAAACTCAGCTCACCCAAGTTAAGTGGCTCTAGACCTGACAGACGACATTCAACGGCAAGCTCAGGTTTTTTACGCGGTGCTTTATCCGCGACCGCTTCTGCAATTGCACGAATGTGATCTGGCGATGATCCACAACAGCCACCAATGATGTTGAGGAACCCAGCTTCTGCCCACTCAGCAACCTGTGCGGCCATCTCAGGTGGCATTAAATCGTATTCACCAAACTCATTTGGCAAGCCCGCATTCGGGTGTGCATTCACATGACACTCAGCAATGCGTGACATCTCTTCAACATACTGACGCAACAGATCTGGGCCCAATGCACAATTAAGACCAATCGAGATCGGCTTGGCGTGGCGCAAGCTGTTATAAAAAGCTTCGGTCGTTTGCCCTGACAGAGTGCGACCAGAGGCATCAGTGATGGTGCCAGAGATCATAATCGGCAAGGTGATGCCCTTGTCGTCGAAGTATTTCTTAACCGCAAAAATCGCCGCTTTTGCATTTAGCGTGTCGAAAATGGTTTCAATCAAAATAATGTCTGAACCACCTTGCACCAACGCATCAGTTGACTCAGTGTATTGCTCAACGAGCTCATCGAAAGTGACGTTGCGATAACCCGGGTCATTCACATCCGGCGAAATCGACAAGGTGCGCGAGGTGGGGCCTAGGACACCGGCGACAAAACGCGGCTTGTCGGGCGTGCTGTACTTGTCAGCCGCTTGACGGGCTAAGCGTGTTGCTTCGAGATTGATCTCATAAGCCAACTCCTCCATGTCGTAATCCGACATCGACACACGCGTGCCATTAAAGGTGTTGGTTTCGAGGATATCGGCACCTGCATCGAGGTACTGCTCATGGATTTCGCGGATCACCTCAGGACGGGTAATCGCAAGTAAGTCATTGTTTCCTTTAAGGTCTGTGTGCCAATCCTTAAACCGCTCGCCGCGATAATCTGCCTCACTGAGCTTATATCGCTGGATCATCGTACCCATTGCGCCATCCAAAATGAGGATGCGCTGAGCCATCAATGCTTCGAGTTCTGCGGTGCGGTTTGGGGACATCTGAACAACAACTACCGGTTGAAAACGCGCGATTATACCTTGCCTGTGGCTCCCGCTCTGACAAAAAATCTAAGTAAATCGGGCAGATGCAGATTGAGGGAAATTGCTGCTTTGCAGGGACTTTTATTCGTGGTTTTATAGCGCCCGTTTGCAGGCCAGCAAACGCCGTTTCACGGCATCTAATAACCGGCGTAGGACTCTCAAAGATTACGCCACTCTTGTTGTATTTTGGAGGTATAAAAATGGCCGAACTCTTCTCAGCTGATTGGATGAATGCTCTTAAGGACCAATGGAACTCTGACGCAGAAGTCAGTGGCAAACTCTCAGAAATCGGTTTCAACTCTGTTATCACCTGTGGTTTCAAAGGTGAAGACCAGCCTCGCGGTGTTTTTGTTGTTGAAAATGGTGTGTGTACCCGTGCTGGTGACTACGATGGCACCGCACCCGATTGGGACATGCGTGCAGACAAAGACAACTGGATCAAGTGGGCGTCTGATGGCATCGGCATGACCGGCCTAGGTACCGCGTTCGCAATGGGTAAATTGAAGTTCATCGTGGGTGATTTCAAAGGCATGATCAAAGATCCTCGTATGGCAGGACCTTTTGTCAAAAGCTTTGCCTTGATGGGCAAAATCGATACGCAATAAAACGTATCACTCCACGCGAAGAAGCCCGCTCACGCGGGCTTTTTTATGGGCGCTCACCGTCAATCCAAGGGTTACGATTTCCTTGATAGGCCTCTATTTGACTATTTCGCCATCGTTCATGAGCGTCCGGCGGATCTTCTCGATGCCATTTAAGTAACAGGGAACGCTGGCGTTGATAAATAGGTATTTCCCATCGCTCCTCCATGTACAAAGCTGCCCGAGCGATATCACCTCGCACCGCCTCGCGAGGCTCGACAAGCCGCTTATGCTTGTCGATCTCTAAGTCACAATCGTCTCGCCACCAGTTTTCACCCGGAATTTCCGCAAAGGCATAGGCCAATCGTTCGTGATTAGCACCTTTGTCACTCGGGTAAAGGTTGTGCATATCCATTTCAATTTGATTAAAACGCACACTGCGTTCACGACATTGTTTACGTGTGCCGCACTTGAGTTCTTTTTTCACCCAGGCCATCGGCATCACATGCTCAATGTTGTAACCACGATCATATTTCGCAAATCGCTTGGCGCAATAAAGATCAGTCCCACCGTTGGGGTAAAGGGTTTGCCAAAAAATAGCGATCTGTTCGAGGTAGTTTTGTGGTTTTGCGGCCAAGTTCGGTGAAACAAGGCTGAAATAGATCAAAAAAAAGAGAACAGCGCGTTTAAGAATCCGCTCAGACCTTGCATAATGGCACGCATTAAAATAAAGAAGCACTGTGAGTTATCCCCGTGTCCGAATTCTCTGATTCGCAATCGCGAACAAAAGGCCCTTGGCCAGCTATAGCTGCTGTTGTCATCGTAACACTACTGGCTGTTTGGCTAGTGCCATCCGATGAAGAAGAGGTTGCTCCCGCACCTTCGTTATTAAGTTCCTCAGTCGCACCGGCGCCAACGCCCTTGCCTGCAAGCAAATCTGATCGCATCGATGCGCGAACCCTCATCACTGAATTACGCACTGCAACCAAGCCCGATTACAACAAGGCTTATAACGCTGGCGAAACGCTGCGTAAAAAAGGTCAGCTTGATCAGGCTTACATTTTATATTTCTTTGCTGCACGTGAAGGCCACGCAAACTCGGCTTATCGCTTAGGTCAACTGGCTGACGATGTCATCAGCAAGGCTAGCTATCGTGCGGACGCCACACAAGCAATCAAGTGGTACCGTAAAGCTGAAAGCGCGGGTGTAAGCGAAGCGACCGATGCGCTAAATGCACTCAAAAGATTTTACGAAGATAAAGCACGCTCTGGCGACAGTAATGCTCGCCGTCTGTTGCTGTTGTGGAGATAAGCCGGATGACCTTACGACTATCACACATACTTTTTACCACCTGTTTACTGCTTGCCCTTAATGCCAATGTCTTTGCCGCTGACAAGCCATTGTTATTGGCTGGCAAACAATCTCTTTATCAACGTGTACTTGCCATCCCTGGTGCGCAGCTGCATCAAACACCGAAAAGTACTGGCACCGCCACTACGCCCTTTACCGCTTACTACGTTTACGCTCGAACCAAAGTCGGCACTCAAGAATGGTTAAACGTAGGCACTGATCGTTTTGGTGACAAAAAAGGTTGGCTTAAAAGCGATGACACCATCGAATGGAATCAAGGCCTCACCGTTGCCTTCCGCGACCCTGCATACCAAGATCGCGCCTTGTTATTTAAAGATGCCAAATCTCTCGAAGATGTTGCACAAGATCGTAGTTTAAAAAATTACGAGCGCCTGTATTCGGAAGCAACCGCTGGAAAAACACGAAAATCATCGCCCGTTGCGGCCATTCAACCTGCTGAAAAACTCGATATTCAAGATGACTTCTATTTAGTGCCGATTCAAAAGCACAAAGACATCTATGTGGGTAACCAACAAGCGCGCATGCTGGAAGTGGCGTCCGTGCCCTTACGTGATGCAGAACCAAAGAAAACCTCAGACTACCGTGCAGGCTTAGTGTTCGCGATTGACTCGACCTTGTCGATGGATCCTTACATCAATAGAACGCGTGAAGCTGTCCGTAAGATCTATGGCAGCCTTGAGTCCGCCAACCTTCTGGGTAATGTGAATTTTGGCTTAGTCGCTTTTCGTGATAATCCAGACGCAGCGCCGGGATTGGAATATCTCACCCGTACTTATGTCGACCTAAAGGAAGGAAGCGATCCACAAGCCTTTATGACGCAAGTGGAATCACTTAAAGCCGCCTCTGCTTCAAGCCAAGGCTTTAAAGAAGATGCCTACGCCGGTCTAAAAGAAGCTATCGATAAAATGTCATGGGAAGGTAATGCCGCTCGTTATCTTGTTCTCGTGACTGATGCAGGTCCTCGTGACAAAACCGACCCACTTTCAAGCACGGGCCTTTCTGCTGAACAGCTCAAACATTTAGCGCGTGAGAAAGGTATCGCTATCTTTGTGTTGCACTTGCTGACGCCAGCCACAAAAGCTGACCATGCTAACGCCGCAAAAACCTATAAAGATCTTTCTGAATTTCCAGGTATCGGTAGTTTGTACTACGGCGTACCCACAGGCGATGTGAATCGTTTTGGTCGTGTACTCGACACCCTTGCTGGCCAGATCACCATGCAAGTTCAGATGGGTGGCGCAATGGCGCCACAACAAAACACCGCGCAAACCAACGATGCACAATTGGCATCACTACAACAAAAAGTCAGCAAGCTTGGCTACGCTTTGCGCATGCGTTATCTACAAGACACAACCAGTGGTAAAACGCCCCGCATTTTTAACGCATGGGTCCTAGACCGTGACTTACGTAATCCAGAGATGCCTTCACTCGATGTGCAGGTGTTGCTCACTCGCGATCAACTTTCTGATTTGCATGACATCTTAAAACAGGTGCTGAATACCGCCGAAGAAGGCCTACTATCTCCAAGCAACTTCCTCAACGAATTAAAAAGCTTGGCGGCAACTGTAACGCGTGATGCAAGCCAGTTAGGCGAAACAACCGCAACCACTGCGGGCACAGGTAACAGCCTGGCTGACCTTGGCTTTATGCGTGAATACATTGATGACTTGCCTTACACCGGTGAAGTCATGGGCCTTTCACTTGAAGAGTGGGATGCTTGGCCAGCTAGCGATCAAATCGACTTCTTACATCGCTTAGAAGCAAAGATTAATTACTACCGTGCACTACATGATCACACCGACCTTTGGGTGAGCCTTGATGGCGGCCCAGTGGATGGTGACTCTGTCTTCCCTATCGCGATTGAAATGTTGCCTTAATAGCAGGACTAAACTTTGGAAACGCAACCGCATTCGGATGCCACCCAGCGTGAAGGTGGCACCATCTATCATCTGCGTAATGTTGTTTTAGATCGGAAATCAGAGGGTGTGTCTTTCCGGCTCAATGTACCCTCTTTACAAATCCGCCAAGGCGAACAGATTGCGGTTATCGGGGAATCGGGTTGTGGCAAATCAACCTTGCTCGACATCTTGGCCTTTATTGCCAAGCCTAGCGACATTGATTCTTTCCGTTTCCGCCCAAACCTTGCAGATAGCCCCACTGACATCGGCGCCTTATGGGATAAAAAACAACTCAATGCTCTTGGCGATATGCGTAAACAGCATATTGGTTATGTGATGCAAACCGGTGGTCTTCTGCCTTACCTTACAGTGAGAGATAACATCAATCTTTCCCGTAACGTGTTAAAGATGAAAAAAGACGACACCGTCGACACACTGGCACGCGAGCTAGGCATTGCACGTCATCTCGATAAATTACCCGGCACCTTATCCACGGGTGAACGCCAACGCGTTGCGATTGCTCGAGGTCTCGCACACCAGCCCTCTATCGTGATTGCCGATGAGCCAACTGCCTCGGTTGACCCTTTTGCAGCAGAAAAGATCATGGCCTTATTCATGGAGCTGGCAGAAGATCGCAACATCACTGTCATTGTTGCGAGTCATGCATGGCGCCACATCAAGCGTTTAGGTTTACGTCGTTTAGCGCACCATACCTCACGTTCTGAAGATGGTCGCACAACCGAAACCGTAGTGAATGGATAAGTCATGAAGTTATTTAAAACACTACGTTTAGCAACCAAAGATTATCTACACGAATGGCAGGTATCGATCTGTTTTGTGCTCGCACTTGCCGCTGTGCTTGGCCCTATGTTGGTTTTGTTCGGCCTTAAGTTCGGCATTATTGGCGGCATGATTGATGAGCTAATTGAAGATCCGACTAATCGTGAAATTCGCCCAGTCAGTAGCGCGCGCTTTGATGACAACTGGATTAACCAAATGCGTGCACGCAAAGATGTTGAATTTATCTTGCCACGCACACGTAGCATCGCTGCAACCGTGCAGCTCAGCTCGGATAAAGCCGATCGCTTTGTTAATGTCGAAATGATACCGACAGCGTCTGGCGATCCATTACTCCAAAAAACGTCAGCTCCAGAAACAATCAACCAAATAGTGTTGTCGCCTACCGCGGCACGCAAACTCAATATTGAGCTTGGCGATCAAATTAAAGGCAGTGTCACTCGTCGTTATCTTGGAGAAGCAGAACGCGTTGAGCTATCGCTGACCGTTGTAGGCATTGCTGATGCTGACGCCTTTACCCGCGATGGCGCTTTTGTAAACCTTGAGCTGATGGAGGCGATCGAAAACTATCGTG
>OBAL01000123.1_pt1 | contig 11991 bp, 10 predicted proteins | sample 1516331 | NCBI WGS metagenome assembly OBAL01 (sample SAMEA3275603, study PRJEB22092) | marine metagenome | biome: ENVO:00000038, "LAGOON"; feature: ENVO:00002042, "SURFACE WATER"; material: ENVO:00002019, "BRACKISH WATER" | collected 2014-06-21T13:56:00+00 | depth 0 m
GCCGTCAAATGCTGACTGCGCAGAGGCCTGTACAATAGCAAGGACTAACTCTTGTGGTATAAGGCGGGCAGGTAGCGCTAAAATGGGCGCGTTGTTGTGTTGCTTAGCTAATTCGCCAAGCTCCACAGTCCAGCATAGAGCGCTACGAATGCCTTGGTGCTTGTTAACTGTCATATTGAGCCCGTTGCCACTTCCACAGATAGCAATACCAAAATCCACTTCGCCGGACTCAACGCTCACTGCTAGTAGATGTCCGAAGTCAGGATAGTCAACACGCTCATCCGAATACGGACCAAAGTCCTTCCACTCGAAAGAGGAGAGGCGTTCCTTCAGATATTCCTTCAAATCGAACCCAGCGTGGTCGCTTGCAATACCAATCTTCTTCATTGCTTATAACTTGTGAATTATGGTCAATAACCTATTAATAAATGTGCAAAAGTTTAGATTGCAAAAATCAACTAAATAACCTAAGCCAGAAAAGAATGAGACCACCAAATGAAATATCAATAAAGAAACCAAAAGATGCTAACGGCACAATAGCGTTCTAGAAGGACACTCCTACTGGTTCATCACCACTCAACCAGTGTTTACAACTCTCATCAACGATTACTCATAACTTCGTTAAAACGTTCTAAACCAAACCAGAAAAAGACTTGGACACTGTGAATAAAGGACGAGAACTATGCAGAGAATAAAACCACACGCAAAAAGTTTCACACTATTAACAATACTACTACTACTTACTTTTATTTCTAAAATTTAAAAATGATTAAAGGGGATTGGGTTATAAAGAATGAAAAGCAAGTGTATGAAAACAATTGGATTGCTATCGAGCACAGTGAAGTGATCACACCAGGGGGCAGTGACGGAGTCTACGGCGTGGTTCGTTTTAAAAACCTTGCGGTGGGAATTTTACCCATCGACGACGACGGTTTCACTTGGCTCGTGGGCCAGTATCGTTTTCCTCTAGAAGAATACAGCTGGGAAATACCCGAAGGCGGTGCTCCCTTTGACGAAGATCCGACACTTGGGGCGCGACGGGAATTGTTGGAAGAAGTAGGCGTGATCTGTGAAACACTCGAACCACTCCTTGAGTTGCGAACCAGCAACAGTGTCACAGATGAAAAGGCCATCGTCTATCTAGCCGAAGGATTGTCGTTTGAACATCGGCATCCAGAGGACACAGAAAATTTAGAAGTTCAAAAGATTCATTTCTCGGAGCTCTTTGAAAAGACCATGGCTGGAGAAATTCTCGATGCCATTTCCGTAGCAGCCATTTTAAAGCTCGCTCACCTGCGACCCTCACTTTGTGAAAGACCTAAAAATTGAGCCAGCCTGGCCCACACTTCCTCAATAGCTTCGTTGTTGGGATGCGTACCGTGCTCATTGAAATAGCGGTAATCTCTCAGTTCGTCGGTGATGATCTCAAAACTCGGAAAGTAATGGCTGTTGGGAATGAGTTGCAAAAGCCGGTCAATTGCAAGCCGCAGGACCGCTTTACTTTTGGAATTCTCAACAAGACCCACCCGCGTGTATCTAACGGGGCTTAGAGTGAAGATAAACAGCGTTTCACGCGGGATAAAAGGAATCAACTCCTTCCATCTTTGCACAATTTCTTCGACACTCAACATCTTCCTTTCAAACCATTGCTGCGGAAGTTTGTGGCAATTGTTGACGACTCTTCCCTCGTACCTCCAAGCGTGTGCGGTTCCAAAAGTGATTAGGACGACAGGATTTCTTCCACGACAAATGTCCAAACCCTCTGTCCGTTTCTGCTCTATGTTGTTTTTAAGCACGGTCTCATTCTCATTTCGAAACACATAGGCCGCATCCAACGCATGGTATTCCGAGCCGTACTGCACCGCCTGTGGGAATTGGAACGCGGGTTGATAGAGCCACTGCAATTGGTCTGCAATGGAGATTGGGTTAAAGGTGGTGCCTAGTGGATTGGTGACGCTCCTAGAGGCGTAGGGCGCTAAGTACGGAGCTAGGTTGTTCACGAAGCAGCTGCCCAACCCCAAAAACGAAAAATGGGGACCCAGCTGCAGCTGAGTCCCCAAAGTGACTTCTGTTCGCATGAATGCGAAGTTAGATATTGAACTCGATGCCTTGTGCCAAAGGCAGGTCTTTCCCGTAGTTGATGGTGTTGGTTTGACGGCGCATGTAGCCTTTCCAAGCATCAGAACCGCTCTCGCGACCGCCGCCTGTTTCTTTTTCGCCACCAAAGGCCCCGCCAATTTCGGCACCGGAGGTTCCGATATTGACATTGGCGATGCCGCAATCGGAACCGCTTTCGCTCAAGAAAATGTGCGCTTCCCGAATGTCCGAGGTCATGATGGCGCTCGACAAACCTTGGTGCACATCGTTTTGAATGGCGATGGCATTCTCGACATCTCCTTGGTATTTCAACAAGTAAAGGATGGGGGCGAATGTTTCACGTTGAACAGTGGCATAGTGGTTTTCGGCCTCTACAATACAAGGTTGAACGTACAGGCCGTTGTCATAGATCCCGCCTTTGAGCACCTCGCCTCCGTACAATACTTTACCGCCTTCTTCTTGCACTTCGCGAATGCTGGTCAAGAAGTTTTGGACCGAGTCTTGGTCGATCAGCGGTCCGACGTGGTTGCTTTGATCCAGCGGGTCGCCAATCTTGAGCTGGCCATAGGCCTGTACCAACGCGTCTTTGACCTTGTCGAAGATGCTTTCGTGGATAATCAAACGGCGGGTGGAGGTACAGCGTTGACCGCAAGTGCCCACGGCACCAAAGATGGCACCAGTGATGGTCATGCGAAGGTCGCTGCTTGGGGTAATGATAATGGCATTGTTACCACCCAATTCCAAGATGGTTTTGCCAAAACGCTCGGCCACTTTAGCGCCCACAATGCGACCCATGCGGGTCGAACCAGTGGCAGAGATGAGGGGGAGGCGTCGGTCGTTGGTCATCCATTCTCCTACTTGGTAGTCGCCGGTCACGATGGTGCTCAACCCCTCTGGAAGAGCGTTGGCTTGGGCGACTTCGTTCCAAATATTTTGACAGGCGATCGCACACAAAGGCGCTTTCTCGCTCGCTTTCCACACCGATGTATTTCCGCAAACCAGGCCGACTGCAAAGTTCCACGACCACACGGCCACAGGGAAGTTGAAGGCAGAGATCACACCCATCACGCCGTAGGGGTGCCATTGCTCTTGCATGTGGTGTTCTGGGCGTTCGCTTTTAATGGTGAGACCGTACAATTGTCTGGAGAGACCCACTGCAAAGTCGCAGATGTCGATCATCTCTTGTACTTCGCCCAATCCTTCTTGGTAGCTCTTGCCCATCTCTAGTGACACAAGGGCGCCGAGGTGGGCTTTTTTCTCGCGAAGCGCATTGCCAAATTGACGAACCATTTCGCCTCTTTTGGGAGCAGGCACGCGCTTCCATTCTTTGAACGCGGCTTGAGCTGTCACAACCACCTGCTCAAATTGTTCTTTGGTGGTGGTGCTCACCTCCGCAAGTTTTTCGTTTTTGATTGGACTGTAGGAGGGAATGAATTGGTCCGATTCCATGGAGGCGATTCCTGTCCAAGTTCCGTGATTTTTGGCCTGAATGCCCAGCGATTGCAGGATTTCAGCCGAAGTAAATTGATGCATAATCAATGCTTTGGGTTCGTTGTGTAAAACTAAACAATGACCTTTGAAAGTGTTTCATTTTTAATTTTTAATGTGCCTTTGCAGGTCAATGCCTGTCGGCTACTTTTGTTATTTAGATTTAATACAAATAAGATGAGGTTCACCGTACTTCTCGCTGCGTCCTGGTTCGCGTTCGCCGCTTGCCAAAATCAAGAAAGTGATGAGACCGTATCCACGGCGGAACAAGAAGTTCCCCAACTATTGTGTACGACCAGTATCATGGCCGACTGGGTTTCCAACCTCGCTCCCGCCCACATGGAAGTGCGTTCGCTGTTGCAGAAGGGCGTCGATCCCCACGTATACAAGCCAGGAAAAGCCGATTTGGACGCATTGCGCCAGGCCGATGTCATCCTGTACCACGGAGTGCATCTCGAGGGAAAAATTATTGATGTATTGGAGAAAATGCAGGGAACCACAGTCATCGACGCTGCGTCACAAGTACCGGACAGTTTGATCGTCGCAGATGCCAATTTTCCAGCGAGCAAAGACCCGCATTATTGGTTCGACCCGTTGGTGGTTCGCTATACCTTGGAGCACATCTCCGCCCAATTGTCTGCGCAGTACCCGGCCTACCAAGAAGAAATTGAGACCAACTTGGAAAACTACCTTCGCGAAATTGACGCAACTGCCGATTCTGTTCAGAAGATATTATATGTCCTTCCCGAAGACCGTCGAATTGTGGTGACCACGCACGATGCCCTCTCCTATTTTGCCCGTGCCTTTGGTCTAACCGTCAAAACCTTGCAAGGCGCATCCACGGTCAGTAGTTTTGGTTTGAGAGAAATCACAGAGCTCGTGAATTTCATTTGCGAAAACGGCGTCCCCACCATTTTCTTGGAGAACATTGTCTCGCCCCAGTCGATGGAGAGCGTGCAGCGGGGTTGCGAGAAAAAGGGATGCTCGGTGACCCTGGGGCCAGAATTGCTCAGCGATTCTTTGGGGAATGAGACCGATCAAGACACCTACCTCGAAATGCTGCTCTTCAACGCGACTACCCTCGTCAAGTACCTACAGTAAGCATGGAGAATTTTCTCTGGAAGTACCTCACTTTTGAAGATCCCAATGTGGCTTTTGTCGCATTGGCCACCATTATGCTCGGCGGCATCAGTGGCGTAGTGGGGAGCTTCAACTTCCTGAGAAAGAAAACATTGGTGGGTGAAACGGTTGCCCACAGCATGCTGCCCGGTGTGCTGGCCGCCTTCATGCTGAGCCAGGTAAAACACCCCTTGTTCCTCATCATGGGGGCGGCCGCAAGTGGTTGGCTTTCCATTCGATTTGTGGACTACATCACCACACATTCTAAAATCAAAGGTGATAGCGCGCTGGCCATCGTTCTCAGCAGTTTTTTTGGCTTGGGCATCGTGATGCTCACGGTCATTCAAAATAAATTTCCGGCGGAGCAGAGCGGCTTGGACCATTATATTTTTGGGAACGCGGCGGCGATGACCCCGGAGGACAGCACCGCTTTTTCTGTGGTTTCAGTTGTGGTCTTGCTGCTTGTCTTTTCTTTTTATCATAGCATTAAGGCGGTCTTATTCAACCCTGACTATGCCCGCTCCATCGGCATCAGCTTGCCGAAAATGGAATCGCTCATCTCCTTTATGACCATCCTGAGCATCGCGGTGGGTATCAAGGCCGTGGGCATTGTGATGATGAGTGCCCTCTTGATCATACCACCCACGGCCGCACAGTTTTGGACCCGAAAATTCCACGTAATGCTCCTGCTCGCCGGTTTCTTTGGCGCCCTCTCCGGATGGCTCGGCGCGTTTGTGAGTTATCTCAAAAGCGGCATGCCTACGGGTCCATGGACCATTGTCATTGTCGCCATGATAGCGTTTTTGTCTATGTTGTTCGCACCCAAGCGCGGCTTGATTTACCACCGCTGGTCCAAGCTCCTGCTCTCCAAGCGCATGGTCGAAGAAAACGTGCTCAAAGCAGCAGTGCAATTGGAGGTTCGCGGCCATGGCAAGTTGTTCAACTACAAGAGCATTAGCACCCGCCAACAAATGCCGATCCGCGTGTGGAAACGCGCCATTCGTCGTTTGCGTCGCAAGGGACTGGTTCGCAAAGTCCACACCGGCTTTACCTTGAGCGGCAACGGCCGAGCCTACGGCGCGGAGATCGACCGCCGCCACAAGATTTGGGAGGTCTATTTGCAACGCCGCATGCAGTTGAGCATACACGTAGTCCACGACGAAGCGGAGACGATGGAGCATTTTCTCACCCAGGAAATAGAGGACCTCATTCTGACCGAATTGGGGCTGTGCAGTCGTTACAATCCGCTTTTGGAAATACATGAAATAGTACCTCAATAACCTATGGACGCCATTTGGATCATCGCCACTGGATTTTTAGTTGCATCAAGCACAGGAATGTTGGGAAACCTCCTATTGCTTCGCAGAATGTCCATGATGGGCGATGCGCTCAGCCACGCGGTCCTGCCCGGCATCGTCATCGCCTACCTCATCTCCGGTTCGCGCGCCTCTGCCCCCTTGTTCATAGGTGCCATTATCATGGGCGTATTGACCACCTTCCTCATCCAATTCTTTAGCGGCCTTGGCAAGATGCAAGCCGATGCGGCCATGGGCACCGTCTTTACCTTCCTCTTCGCCATTGGCGTGATCCTAGTGACCCAATACGCAGGCGAGGCAGATATTGATGCCGATTGTGTCTTGCACGGCGAAATTGCCTTTGTTCCGCTTCAAACTAGTTCGTTTCTTGGCATGCAGATCCCCTCTCCCATTTTGGTATTGACGGCCCTGCTGGTATTTATTCAGGGATTGTTCTGGTTGGGCTACAAGGGCTGGTTGCTTACCTCGTTCAATGCAGAATATGCAGAAAGCATCGGCATTCGCACGACTTTGTGGCACTATGCGCTCATGGCCGCGACTTCTGTGGCCACCGTAGTGAGTTTTGAAAGCGTGGGCGCCATTTTGGTCATCGCCTTCTTGGTCGTGCCTGCCGCCACGGCATACTTACTCACCGACAGTCTCAAGCGCATGAATTGGTACATTCTCTTACAAGGGCTGCTCAGTGCTGCTTTGGGCTATGGCATTGCGACCTGGGTGAACGGTTCCATTTCCGGATCCATGGCCATCGCCAGTTTCTTGATCTTTGCTGTCGCGTTTTTCTACCGCAAAAAAAGAGGGCTAAAGTCCCCACTTTAGCCCTCACTCGCTTAACACAAAAACACGTTGCTCGTATTCATTAGAGCACAGGACAAATGTCGTGCCGCTATGTTCCGTCTGTCCTTTTTTTGTGTTAAGAAATTAAAATTTGTTCCAGGTTTGTGAAAGCCTTAACGGAATGAGACCGTGGCAATCTACCATTTTGCGTCCGGATAGGCGCGCGGTAAGAATTGCATTTCGGCTAGAATGAAACCCAAGTGGGCGCTGTGCACGCCTTTTCGCCCTCCCGTTTGGTGCCACTCCTCTTCGGCGGGTCGTTCCAAGGTCGCCAAGGCCAACACCTCGTCTACTTTGTCCAACCAGCTCTTTTTCAACGAAGAAAACTTGGGAAACGTCGCATCAAGGTGCTCCAATACTTCTTGGTCTTCAAACAACTCACCGCACCACATCCACAAGTCATGTATGCTTTTCTGTACTTTTTGGTGGCTCAACTCGGTCCCATCGCCCAGTCGAACAATCCACTCGGCACTCCATTGCGCGTGGTAGGCAATTTCCTTGAGTGATTTTTCGGCGATTCCTGCGAGCGCTGCATGGCTGCAAGAGCGCAGTTCGCTGTAGAGGAAGAAGTGAAAAGTATCTAAGAAAAAACTTCGAACCAGCGTGTCACCCCAATGGCCGTTCGGCTGCTCGGTGAGCAGCAAGTTGCGAAACTCCATGTGGTCGCGGTGGTAGGCAAGCGTGTCCTCGGTGGTTTCACCGCCCAGCAGGTTGGCCACCTCCTGGTACAACAGACGTGCTCGACCAATGTGGTCCAAAGCGGTATTAATTATGGCAATGTCTTGCTCGAGCTCGGGCCCATTTGAACACCATTTGCTCAGCTGTTGCCCCAAGATCAATGCGTCGTCGGCAAGAAAGAGTAGATACTCGTTCAAGGCAGTAGCGTCAGTAAACTGCTGATCCCTACTGGATAACCATCCTCCTGCCATCTTACATGTGACCTACCTCGTCGGGTATGTCGTAGAAGGTGGGATGTCTGTAAACTTTGTCGTCGCTCGGGGTGAACAGCGGATCTTTTTCATCCGGTGTACTTGCCGTAATGGATTCCGACGGAACAACCCAAATGCTAATTCCCTCGCTGCGACGGCAATAAACGTCGCGGGCGTTTTTCAATGCCATATCTGCATCGGGCGCGTGCAAGCTGCCCACGTGTTTGTGCGAAAGTCCATTCTTGGAGCGCAAAAACACTTCCCAGATTTTCCAGTGGTCTTTATTCATGTTGATCGGTGGTTTAGGCTGCGTGATTGGCTTTTTTGCGAGCGGCTTGTTTGGCGGCAAAGGCATTGGCCGCTTCTCTTACCCATTGACCCTCTTCGTGGGCGGCGACATGGTGCTCAATTCTCTCTTTGTTGCAAGGACCGTGGCCTTTGAGAACGCTGTAAAATTCGTCCCAGTTGATGGCTCCAAAGTCGTAGTGGCCGCGTTCTTCGTTCCAGCGAAGGTCGGGGTCTGGTATGGTTAGACCGAGGTAGTGCGCTTGAGGTACGGTCTTGTCGACAAATTCTTGACGAAGTGTGTCGTTGCTCTTGCGCTTGATTTTCCAGCGCATGCTTTGGGCGCTGTTTGGACTGTGCTCGTCGGACGGGCCGAACATCATGAGCGAGGGCCACCACCAGCGGTTCAAACTCTCCTGGGCCATGGCCTTCTGCTCGGGGGTTCCTTGGGCGAGCTTCATCACCACCTCGTACCCTTGGCGTTGGTGGAAGCTTTCCTCCTTGCAAATTTTTACCATGGCTCGGCTGTAGGGTCCGTACGAGGTACGCATCAGCATGACCTGGTTTTGAATGGCCGCACCGTCGACCAACCAACCTATAGTTCCCATATCGGCCCAAGAGGGCGTAGGGTAATTGAAGATAGAGCTGTATTTCGCCTTGCCGCTTTGCAGATCGGCGATCATTTTTTCGCGTGTTTCACCCAAAGTTTCGGCGGCAGAATACAAGTACAAACCGTGGCCCGCTTCGTCTTGCACCTTGGCCAGAAGGATAAGTTTGGCTCTGAGTGAGGGCGCTCGAGTGATCCAATTGGCTTCTGGTTGCATGCCAATCACCTCGCTGTGAGCGTGTTGTGATATTTGTCGGATCAAGGTCTTCCGGTAGGCCTCGGGCATCCAATCTTTCGGCTCAATCTTGTTTTCGCCGTCGATGTAGGCTTGAAATTTTTCCTCAAATGAGTGGTTGGTTCCCATGATTCTGTGTCGTTGGATTTTTGCAAAGTTAAAATACAACATTTTGTATGCGCTATAAGTTTGCATGTCTGCCACTACCTTTGGAAAATCAAATTCGAAGCAATGTTAAGATTCTTCAAGAAGAAAGAAAATGAGAAGGCCTCCTTGCAAGGAACGCCTAAGAAAACAGACACCCATTTCTACCCGCTCACGGTGAGTGAAGTGCGCAGAGAAACCGCCGATGCCGTTTCGGTTGCCTTCGAAATGACCGAGGATTTGCGCGAGAAATTCACTTATATGCCCGGACAGTACCTCACTTTGAAAGTCAACATTGGCGGCGAAGAGGTACGTCGCTCCTACTCCATTTGTTCGGCTCCTCACGAGGGCGAATTGCGCGTGGCAATCAAGCAAATTGAGGGCGGTAAATTTTCGAGCTGGGCCAACACGACGCTCCAAAAGGGTATGGTCTTGGAGAGCATGCCACCGATGGGCAACTTCAAATGGGAGCACTCAGGCGAAGGGAAGCACTACGTAGGTTGGGCCGCCGGTTCGGGCATCACCCCGATCGCCGCCATTGCAAAGAGTGTTCTTCACAGCGACAGCAGCAGCACCTTCACATTGTTCTATGGCAATAGAAACGCGGGTACAGTCATCTTTAAAGAGGAATTGGAAGATTTAAAAAATCAATACCTCAACCGCTTTGAGTTGCACCACATTATGAGCGGTGCCGAGCACCAGAACGACGAGCCCAAAGGGCGAATTGACGGCGACAAAGCCACGGCATTTCACGGAAAGTTTTTTGATTCGAGCAGCACAGAGGCACACTACCTCTGTGGACCGTTGGGTATGATCGAAGGCGTGAGTGCGGCACTCGAATCGTTGGGAACACCGAAAGAGCGCATTCATTTTGAATTGTTCAACACGGCGGGCGCTTCCACCGAAGCCAGCAAGGCGGTTGAATCGAGAGCTTCTGGAAAGTCCTCGGTCACTGTCATTTTAGACGGTGTAGAAACGCATTTTGAAATGGGACCAAAAGACCTCCTTCTCGATGCTGCGATGGACAACGGTGCCGATGCGCCCTTTGCCTGCAAGGGCGCTGTTTGTTGTACCTGCCGTGCCAAGGTATTGGAAGGTACCGCCGAAATGGTGATGAACTACGCCTTGGTAGACGACGAGGTCAAGGACGGCTACATTCTTACCTGCCAGACGCACGCGACCAGCGACAAGTTGGTGGTGAGCTTTGACGAATAAGACCGCGACAGAATAAAAAAACTCCCAACCAGTCCAGTGCTCGTTGGGAGTTTTTATTTGGTGGATGTGCGGCATCGACTGGTGTCGATCGCCTCAAAACTATGGTTCTACCACCGCTTGCTCTGGAAGGGTCCAGCGGTTATTCGTTCGTTGAATGTCCAGCATTCGGTTGGATGGATCGATCTGAACGGCTTCAATTTGAAGGTCCCCAGAGGGCACCTCGAGTGTGTAGGTCGGATGCGTCCACGGCCACGGCTGGGCCATTTCCGCTGCCTCCGCCTTGTAGCCGTACATGCTCAAAAGGGGAATGTTGTACGTCCTTTCGGAACCGTCGCTAAATCGAACCAACACGTCGAGCGGCATGGGAAAGTCGCCGACTCGTCTCAAGAAAATATGGGTTCCGTTGTGCACATGCTTTACGCTGTCTACGGCATAGTCGATCGACTTGACTTGGTCCACATAGTAGCTGAGGTACCAGTCCAGGTGGAGCCCACTTTCCAATTCGGCAATGCGCAAAAATGCCTCCGGTGTAGGGTGTTTAAATTTCCAAGTGTCCCAGTAACGGTGCATGGTTCGAGCAAAGGCTGCCTCGCCAATGATGTATTGTAGTTGGTTCAAAAACAACGCCCCCGCGCTGTAGCTGCTTATGCTGTACACCCTGTTGAAGTTGAAGTGATCGCCAGGGGTAGACAGCGGTTCGCGCAGTCCGTTCGTATCGATGTACACATAGTTGCGGTAAGCGCCTTCGAAGGGGTCGCCTTCGTGCCCAAACAGGTGCTGCATACAGCGTTCTTCGGCATAGGTGGTGAACCCTTCGTCCATCCACGGGTAGAGGGTCTCATTACTCGCCAATACTCCGTAGTACCAGTTGTGCGTCGCCTCGTGCACAAAGAGCCCGGTGAAGCCCTCGAACGACTCCCCACCGCCCAAAATCATTGTACACATAGGGTATTCCATGCCGCCGTCGCCGCCTTGAATGATGGAAAACTCGGCGTATGGATAGGTTCCAAAGTGCTCCGACATAAAGTCGAAGTACTTCTGCAGGTACCCCTCCTGCAACTTTCGCCAGTTCGCGACATTGGCGGTTTTTGGATCGTACAGCAAGTGCACCAACGGTCCGTTTTCTATTTGAACTTGGTCGTGTACAAAGTCCGGATCGGCTGCAAAGGCAAAATCGTGCACGCGCTCCGCCTTAAATTCCCAAGTTCGCTTGGAACCCTTCTGCCCGCGACCGGAGTTGTGACCCGCGTACCCGTACCCTACCTCTTTGGGGTTTTGCAGGAGACCCGTCCCGGCTAACACATATTTTTTGTCAATGGAGATGTTCACTTCGAAGTCGCCCCAAACACCGTAAAACTCGCGTCCCACATACTGGTCGGCGTGCCAGCCGTTGGCGTCGTATTCGGCTATTTTTGGATACCACTGGGTCATGGTGAATTCTATTCCCTCTTTGTTGTCACGTCCCGACCGGCGAATTTGCAGGGGCACTTGCGCATCCCAAATCATCCCAAAATTGGCCAGGCCGTAGGGCGGGATTGGCTCTGCCAAGGTGGCTTTGAGCACCGTTCCAAAGACTTCGTAGGACAGCGGATTGCCGTCTTGGGTCAAACTTTTCACCTTGTGGTAGCCAATCTCTTCCGGCGTGAGTTTGGAGATGCGGTCTTGCACGCGTCTGTCGGGATCACTGATAGAAAGCGAGCGCACATCCATCATCGACCCGGG
>OBAL01000124.1_pt1 | contig 11984 bp, 9 predicted proteins | sample 1516331 | NCBI WGS metagenome assembly OBAL01 (sample SAMEA3275603, study PRJEB22092) | marine metagenome | biome: ENVO:00000038, "LAGOON"; feature: ENVO:00002042, "SURFACE WATER"; material: ENVO:00002019, "BRACKISH WATER" | collected 2014-06-21T13:56:00+00 | depth 0 m
GCCCCACGGCTACGAAGGCCAGGGCGCAGAGCACAGTTCGGCTCGCTTGGAGCGTTTCCTTCAGTTGTGTGCCCAAGAGAATATGACAGTAGCCAACGTGACCACGCCGGCCAACTTGTTCCACATGTTGCGCAGACAGCAAAAGCGTCACTTCCGTCGCCCGTTGGTCGTCATGACCCCCAAGAGCTTGCTTCGCCACCCTCGAGTGGTCAGCACCGTAGAAGAGCTCGCCAATGGAAGTTTCCAAACAATCATTCCAGACAGCCAGGTCGCGGCCGAGGCAGTGACCAAGGTGGTGCTTTGTTCCGGCAAACTGTACTACGAATTGCTCGAAGAGCGCGAAAACACACAAGCCCACCATGTGGCCTTGGTTCGCATCGAGCAGTTGTATCCTTTGGACCACGAGGCTATTCAGCGAGAAATTGAAAAATACCCCAACGCCAAGATTCACGTCTGGGCGCAGGAAGAACCTGCCAATATGGGGGCTTGGACCTACATGTTGTGGCAAATGAACCTTCAATTAACCTTGGCAAGCCCTGCACCGAGTGCAGCGCCCGCAAGCGGTTCACACCAGGTCGCCCTGCAAAGACAAAGAGAAACCATAGAACGAGTATTTAGCATCTAAGTCGTACAGATATGTTAGAGATGAAAGTGCCTTCACCAGGCGAATCCATTACCGAAGTTGAAATTGCTACCTGGTTGGTGAGCGATGGCGACTGGGTTGAGAAAGACCAAGCCATTGCAGAGGTAGATTCTGACAAGGCTACCCTAGAACTTCCCGCCGAAGAAAGCGGTATTATCACATTGAAAGCAGAAGAGGGCGATACTGTGGAGGTCGGTCAAGTCGTGTGTTTGATCGACACCAACGCCGCACGTCCCGACGGTGCAGCTCCTGCCGCTGCCAAGCCCGCAGAAAGCGCGCCCAATCCAGAGCCCGTTGCGCCTGCTGCCGCTGCGGCTCCCGCATCGGCACCTACTACTTACGCGACTGGAACCGCCAGCCCTGCCGCCCGCAAGATGATGGAGGAAACGGGTGCCAAGCCCGCCGCAGGCACTGGCAAAGATGGACGCATCACCAAAGCAGACGTCATTGAGGCCGTTGCTTCCATGGGTTCTGCCGGGAACGGCGTGCGCACTTCGGAGAGCAAACGCATGAGCAGTTTGCGTCGCAAGTTGGCGCAGCGATTGGTGAGCGTGAAGAATGAGACCGCTATGCTGACCACCTTCAATGAAGTGGACATGAAGCCCATCTTTGACTTGCGCAACCAATACAAAGACGCGTTTTACGAGAAGCACGGTGTGAAACTTGGCTTTATGAGCTTCTTCACCTTGGCCACCGTTCGCGCTTTGCAGATGTTCCCCGCGACCAACAGCATGATCGACGGCGACAACATGGTGAGCTTTGACTATGTGGACGTGAGCATCGCGGTGAGTGGACCGAAGGGCCTTATGGTTCCCGTTTTGAGAAACGCTGAAAACATGTCGTTTGCAGGCGTTGAGAAGGAAATTGCCCGCTTGGCCACCAAAGTGCGCGACGGGAAAATTACCGTGGACGAGATGACTGGCGGAACCTTTACCATCACCAACGGCGGTGTGTTCGGCTCTATGTTGTCTACCCCAATTATCAACCCACCGCAAAGCGCCATTCTAGGCATGCACAACATCATACAGCGCCCTGTGGCAGTGGACGGTCAAGTGGTGGTTCGCCCCATGATGTACCTCGCGTTGAGTTACGATCACAGAGTCATTGACGGACGTGAAAGTGTGGGCACCTTGGTGGCCATCAAAGAGGCGTTGGAAAATCCAGAAGCGCTCTTGATGGACGGCAATGCGAAGCGCGCCTTTGGCCTGTAATACGGTCTCATTCCTGCCACAAAAGGCAGCTTAATATGAATTATATTTGAGAGCGCCACGGCCCCCGTGGCGCTCTCAACTTTTTAACTCAAATCAACAACTATGAAAAGACTCCTGTCCGGGTTGCTCTCTTTCACGCTGCTGCTTACTTCCTTGGTAGGTTCTGCACACGAGGGTATGTGGCTTCCCATGCTTGTAGAGCGATTGAACTATGCAGATATGAAGGCCAACGGCCTCAACCTCACACCCGAGGAGCTGTACGATATCAACAATGCATCCCTCAAAGATGCCATCGTATCTCTTGGTGGTTTCTGTACTGGTGAAATTATCTCAGGCGAAGGCCTCATGCTCACGAACCACCACTGTGGATACGACGCCATTCGCACGCACTCGACTGTAGAAAACGACTACCTCACTGACGGATTCTGGGCCATGACTCGCGAAGAAGAGCGCATGAACCCAGGTCTGACTGCCGCCATTTTGGTGCGCATGGAGGATGTAACGGCTCAAGTCAATGCGGTTCTCAACGATGAGATGAGCGAATCAGAACGTCAACAAGCCGCCGACAAGGTCGGCAAGGAGCTCGCCGCCGCCGCGGTCGAAGGCACCAAGCACAACGCGTATGTTCGCAGTTTCTTCCACGGCAACGAGTACTACTTGTTCGTCTTCAACACCTACCAGGATGTTCGTTTGGTCGGCGCACCACCGAGCAGTGTCGGTAAATACGGTGGCGACACCGACAACTGGATGTGGCCCCGTCACACAGGTGACTTCTCCATGTTCCGCATTTACGCTGACGCCGATGGCAACCCAGCAGAAGCCAGCGAGGACAACGTTCCCTTGAAGCCAAAGCACCACTTGCCCATTAGCTTGAACGGCGTTCAAGAAGGCGACTTTACCATGGTCTTTGGTTTCCCAGGTTCGACCGACCGCTTTTTGACTTCTACAGGAATTGAGCAAGCGATCAACTTGTACAACCCAACCATTGTAGAACTTCGCGACCACAAACTCGCCATTATGAAAGAAGCCATGGACGCAGACGACGCAGTGCGCTTGGCCTTGGCTTCAAACTACGCTCAAACCGCAAACTACTGGAAGTACTTCATTGGTCAGACCGAGCAGTTGAAGAAAAACCGCGTCAAGGCTAAAAAAGAGGCCATCGAAAAAGTGTACTTGGATTGGGCCAATGCCGACCCTGCACGCGCAGAATATGCCGAAGCATTGAACATGATTGACCAAGCCTACGCCGTTTCTAACAACACGGTGAAAGGCGACGTTTACTTGATGGAAGCTGGAATTCGCGGTGCCTCATTGCCCTTGTTCGCCTTCCGCACCGGCCGCATGCTCGGCGCCCTTGCTTCCTCCGAGGACATGGAGGGAGACAAAGCCATGGTTTTGGAATATGCCAAAGAGCACTTCGCAGAATACGTAGCCGATGTTGACCGCGCACTGGCGGCAGAGCTTTGGGGTATGTGGATGGAAAATGTACCGGCCGACCAACAGCCAGGCATCTTCCAGGAAGTTCGCGACAGCATGGGTGGCGACATCAACGTGCTTGTTAACGACATCTACGACAATTCCATCTTCGCCTCTATGGAAAATTTGGAAGCGTTCTTGAACAACTACGACGCCGATGTTCTTGCCAATGATGCAGGGAACTCCTTGGCCACCAGCATTATCATGACCTACTTCGCCGGCCAGCAAGGCAATGCTGAGGTAGCGCAAAACATGGACAAAGGCTACCGTTTGTTTACCGACGGTTTGCGCCAAGCCATGCCAAACAAGGTATTCGCGCCCGACGCCAACTCGACACTTCGCATGACTTGGGGTGTGGTCGGTTCTTACGACCCACAGGATGCAGTTCACTACGACTTCGTGACGACCATTGACGGTATTATGCAGAAAGAGGACCCCAACAATGACGAGTTCATTGTTCCTCAAAAACTCAAGGACCTCTACATCGCCAAAGACTACGGTCAATACGCAGATGAAAACGGCCAGTTGATTGTGAACTTCATCTCCAACAACGACATTACCGGTGGAAACTCTGGCTCTCCTGTGATCAACGGAGACGGCGAATTGATCGGTACCGCTTTCGACGGCAACTGGGAAGCGATGTCGGGAGATATTTTCTTCGAAGACCAATTGCAACGCACCATTTCTGTCGACATCCGCTACACCTTGTTCATTATTGACAAGTACGCGGGCGCGAGCCACTTGATTGACGAAATGACTCTTGTAAAAGGCAAGAAGAAGCGCAAAAAATCACGTCGCTAAGAAGCATAGGACCTAAAAGTCTTCGCTTTACGTGAAACGAAACCACCCCCAGCGGCCACGGCCGCTGGGGGTGGTTTTTTTTTGCTCGCTACCGCCTCTCAGACGGTGCAAGCGCTCGGGAGGCTACAAGTCCTCGAGTGCGTGCCGAACATGCGCCCAATCCAAAGGCAGCGGTCGCTCCACAAAGCTTGGCGGAATGGGGAAGGCGTCCGCGCGTTCAATGCGGCTTTTGTTGTGGGGATGCGTGCTCAGCATTTCAAAGTATTCGTCGTAATCACTCGCCGATGCATCGAACTTTCGAAAGACCTCTGCCATGTGGCGGGGCGATAGGCTAGCGCTCAACAGGAGGTCCAAACTAAACTCATCTGCCTGTGACTCGTAGCGGCGGTCAAACCGCGTGGAAAGCAGGCCGGTGAGCAGTTCTTCTGCGGGCAAGGCCTCGCCGCCCAGCGCGATGGACGCGAGCACTGCAATACCTACTTCTTTGAGTAATTTTTTCACCGTGTGGCGGCGCTCTATGTGGCCCATCTCGTGGGCGAGTACGGCCGCGAGTTCCTCTGCATTCTCGACGGTGTGGAGGAGGCCGGTGAAGATGAACACGTGGCCGCCGGGAAGGGCGAAGGCATTTATTTCCGATCCCTCAATCACGGTAAACTTGTAAGGGTAAGGCGTCTCGCCCAAGGCGTCCAGTAACCGCTGGGAGATGCTGTCCAAGGCAAGGTCAAGTTCGGGCACATGGTCTACGGTGGCGTACTGAAGTTCGACCTGGCGGGCCAAAAAATCGCCAATTGAAATTTCGTCCGAGACGGAGACCAATGGGGCAGGATCGGTTCTAAAAAATTCTCCCAGCGAGGCAGAGGACCACCAAGACAGGCCGAACCAGATGCCGCCAAAGAGCAGTCCAAACACGGCGAGGGCCTTGAGCAAATCGCTCCAAATTTTCGCTCGCATTTTACTTAGATGGGTGGCTTGTTCTCATAAAGCGCTTCCACCGGTGCCTCCTCGTTGGCGTAGCGCAAGCGGTTGTCAATATGGTATACTCGGTCGTAGCTGTAGCTTCCAAAGAACAAGAAGTACATCATGCGGCCTTGGCGCGCACGAACCGCAGCGATCAAACTAAAAACGGTGTAGATGAGGTTGGCCACAAGGGCAAAAATGAGGTAGGCCCACAGGACTTGAGTGAGTTCTTCGTGCCGAATCAAAAAGGTGCGAATGAGCACATAGAGCACGCCCCAGTTCAACAAGGTGGTCGGAAGCTGGCTGATCAACGATTGCAGGCAATGAAAGTGCACAAAACGGCTCTTTTTGCGGTTCACGTAATAGTAGACCACGGCTGCTATTAAATTGATCACAGGGAGCGGCAAGCTCACTGCAAAGGCAGCGAACATCATCAGGTACGAGCCCATGGCGTCCTCGCGTTCGCGCATGCTCAATTCATGCGGCTGCGGGAGGGGGTGGTACATTAGATCGGAGGACATTATTTGCTGGAGAAGGGTGGGTATTCGTCTGTCATGAAGGACATGTACAAGCTAATGCGGGTCTGCCAGCGAAGGGTGCCGACCATAAAATTGTGGAATCCCTTGGGATAGTGGCCGCTGAATAAGACCGCTAAAAAGGCCAAAAAGGCAATGACAAGACCTAAAAGGGTTCGGAAGTAAAGCACGATCCCGTGGGGAAGGACCACGTAAAATGCACCCAAGAAGACGCGCAACAGCACGAGGCCGCGGTCAATACTTTCGGGGTATTCCACCACCAATTGCACGTTGTCCGGGCGAGAACTCACGCCGAAGGGAGGGTAGCCGTCCACTAAATTCAACAGCGTTGCGTTGAGACGAAGCGACCAATTCATGAGGCCCACTTGGTACTCGAACATGCTCTCTGGATAACGGCCAGTAAAGAGAATGACCCAAAAGGAGATGAACCGAAGAACGGCGCCCCAGAGTCCAGCGATGGCCAAGGCGACCGTGTGTGGGAAGACAATAAAGAAAAGTCCAAAGATGGAACGGACGAGCAGGGAAGAACGTGAGTAGCTCTCTTGGTGTTCAATGTAAAGTTGCATGAAAACAGTGTTGTTGAGTCGGTTTTGAAGATACAAAAAGAAGCCCCACTCGAGGGCGGGGCTTTGAAGGAAAGGTTTTGAAAATTACTCCTGGAGGCCGTCTTCGACGTACTTCAAGACCTTGGTCATGAGGTGCAGTCGGTCTTTGCCTCGGACATTGTGCGGGTGCATGGGGTAGGGGAAGAAATCTACCTGTACGCCTGCTTCGATGAAACTTTTGACCAGGGTGAGGTTGTGCTGCATAACGACGACATCGTCGGCGGTGCCGTGGATGAGCAATAGTTCGCCCTCGAGCTGGTCCACATAATTGTGAAGTCGGTTGTTGGCATAGCCGTCGGGGTTTTCCTCAGGGCGGTCCATGTAGCGTTCGCCGTACATGACTTCGTAGTACTTCCAATCGGTCACAGGGCCGCCTGCTACGCCCACTTTGAAGGTGCCGGGCTGGCGCAACATGAGGGAGGTAGTCATAAAGCCGCCGTAACTCCAACCGTGCACAGCCATGCGATCGCCGTCCACATAGGGCAGCGACTTGAGGTAGGCCACGCCCGCGAGCTGGTCTTCCATTTCTACGGTGCCGAGCTGGCGGTGAATTTGCTGTTCAAAGTTGGTCCCTCTGTTGGCAGAGCCGCGGTTGTCCAACGTGAACACGAGGTAGCCCTGGTCGGCGAAGTAGTTCATCCACAGGGAGCCGCCTGCGTTCCACGTGTTGGTGACCATTTGCGCGTGTGGACCACCGTAGACGTACACCAAAACGGGGTATTTTTTCGAGGGATCAAAGTTGGCGGGTTTGTACAAGCGGGTGTACAAGGTGGAACCGTCGGGTCCAACAATGCTGCCCAGTTCGGGACGTGACACTTCGAGGTTCGCCAGTGGGTCGGCGGCTTCCAAAAGCACGCGCTCCAATTTTCCATTGGTGTTCACTAGGCTCACTTTGCGCGGCACTTCAACGCTTTGGAAGTTGTCAATGAACCAACGTCCGCCCGCTTGCAGAGTGGCCGTGTGGTAGCCGGCTTCCTTGGTCAATTGCTTTTGCTTGCCGCGAAGGCTCACGCTGTAGAGGTGCTGCTCTCTGGGGTCAGGCCCGGTCGCGTGAAAGAGTACATTGCCCGAGGCGTCGCGCCCCAGAATTTCGGAGGCTACGAAGTCGTTCTTGGTGAGTTGGCGCACCAAATTCCCCGAGGTGTTGTACAGGTACAGGTTCATGTAGTCATCGCGCTCGCTCATCCACACAAACTCTGTGTTGGACACCCAGAAGGCAGGATGTTCGGGTTCGGCCCACTGCTCGTCGCTTTCCGAGAACAAGGTACGCAGACGCTTTCCTGTTTTTGCATCGTAGAGCACCACATCAAAGTGGTTCTGCGCGCGGTTGATCTGCGCCAAAACGATGTAGTTACCATCCGGCGACCAGCTCAAGTTGGTGAGGTAGGCATCGTGCTCCTCTGAGTCTGTGTCCAGGTAGATCTCCAAGGGCTCATCGCGGTGCAGCACGCCTACTCGGGCATATTCACTGCCTTGACCGGCCATGGGGTACTTAATTTCTTCGAGCGAACCCGGAGTGGTGTTGATGTTGAGCAGTGGGTAGGAACTCACTTCGCTTTCGTCCTTTTCGTAGAAGGCCACGGCAGTGCCCTCTTCGTTCCAAAACAAGCCTTCGGTAATGCCAAATTCACTGCGGGCGATCGCTTGTCCCATCACGACATCTGGTCGTGCTGAGCTCAAGTTAGTATAGGTGTGACCGTCGCTGTTCCAAGACACGCTTACGCCGTTGCCTTCGGTGTAGGCGGCGTGCAACGTAGAGGAGTGAATGTGCACGTTGGCAGCCTCACCTTGCATTTTATAGAGGCGCTCTGCGGTGTGCTCTGCAATAGAATAGGTGAAAACTTGACCGTCAATGTCAAAATAGAGGGTGTTGGCATCTTGCCATTGAAGTACCCAAGCGCCCGGAATTTGTACGTTGAATTCTTTGAGTGCCTCATTCACCTCTAGCGCACTCACTGTCCAGCCCTCTTGTTCCTCATCTGCGCCCTGTACAACCAGGTTCTGGTAGTCGCTCGACAGGTAAGCATAGTACGAACTGCCCGGTACCCAAGTGGCCATGGTCAGGTCGCTCGGGTTGTAGGTGGTCCAAGCGCGCAGCACCGCGTCCTGAAGTGTTAAAGCGTTTTGCGCAAGCAACGAGGTACTTGCCATCAAGAAAGCGAACAACGCTGCGGTTCTCTTTTTCATATCTCGGTCTTATTTCGTTTTGTCAGAATCTATTTTCCCGTCCACCAATCGGATGATGCGACGCGCATGTTGCGCAATATCTTCCTCGTGCGTCACCAGAATGACGGTGTTCCCCAAGGAGTGAATGTCGTCAAAGAGCTTCATGATTTCGACAGAGGTCTTAGAGTCCAAGTTCCCCGTGGGCTCGTCGGCCAAAATGATGGAGGGCTTGTTCACCAGTGCGCGAGCCACCGCCACACGCTGGCGTTGTCCACCGGAAAGCTGGTTGGGACGGTGGTCCATGCGGTCGCCCAAGCCCACTTGCTCGAGTACTTCGGACGCGCGCTCCAATCGTTCTTCTTTGCTCCAGCCAGCGTACACCAAGGGCAATGCCACATTTTCCAAGGCAGTAGAGCGGGGGAGTAGGTTAAAAGTTTGGAAGACAAAGCCAATTTCTTTGTTTCGAATTTCTGCCAATTCATTGTCGCCCAACGAGCTCACATCTTGCCCGTTGAGGTCGTAGCTGCCCGAAGTAGGCGAGTCCAAGCACCCAAGGAGGTTCATTAAGGTACTCTTACCCGAACCTGAGGGACCCATAAGAGCAACATATTGGTTCTTGGCAATGTCCAAATCAATGCCTTTGAGGACATGCACGGTTTGCGGTCCCAATTTGAAGTCTCGCGTGATGCCGCGCAGCTGAAGTATGGCGTTTTGGTCCAAAGCGGTTAGGTTTTTAGAGTTTGCCCGAATTTAAGGCTAATCGTAGTCAAATTCACTGAGTTCTAGCCAACGCAGTTCCTTTTCGTCAAGCAGTGCGAGTACTTCTTTAATTTCCTCTGCTGCCCGGGTAATGGCATCGGGGTCTTGCTCTTCACTTTCAAAAACGGCATTGAGTTCGTCGCGGCGTTTTTCCAAGGCGGCAATTTCGTCCGGCAGCGTGTCCCATTCCCTTTTTTCCATGTAGCTCAAACGCGTCTTGACTTTCTCTTTTTTGTCTTTCTCCGGGGCCGCTTCGACCGGTCCGCTGGTCTTGATGGCCTCTACGCGCTTTTGCTCTTCGCGCCATTCATAATAGCGGCCGTTGTAGTCTTTTATTCTTCCCGCGCCCTCGAAGACAAAGAGGTGGTCACAGAGTTTGTCCAAGAAATAGCGGTCGTGGCTCACCACGAGCAAGCAGCCTGGGAACTCCTCTAGAAACTCTTCCAACGCCTGCAACGTCAAGATGTCCAGATCGTTGGTGGGTTCGTCGAGAATGAGAAAATTGGGGTTCTTCATGAGGATGGTGAGCAAGAACAGTCGCCGCTTTTCGCCGCCGCTCAAGGTGCTCACATAGCTGTACTGCTGGTTCGCATCGAACAAAAAGCGCTCGCAAAGCTGGCCCGCGGTCAACTTGTGCCCCTTTTTCAAAGTGATGAATTCGCCAATCTCCTGCACCACCTCAATGACTTTCATGTGGTCTTTTTCGACCATGCCGCCTTGGCTGTAGTGGCCAAAGACAACGGTGTCCCCGGTGATAATTTTTCCCTTGTCGGGGGCTTCCAATCCCAAGATCATCTTGAGCAAGGTGCTCTTCCCGGCCCCGTTGGGTCCAACGATTCCTGCGCGTTCGCCGTTTTTAAAGACATAGCTAAACTGCTCCAAGAGCAATTTGTCCGGGTAGCTCTTGCCAACTTTGTGCAATTCTAAAATTTTTCCACCCAATCGGCTGCCGACCACTTCGAGGGTCACGCCGTGGTTGTCAAGGCGTCGCTTGGCGTCTTTTTTAATGTCTTGGAATCGGTCTTTGCGGTCTTTGGACTTTCCGGTTCGCGCGCTCGGCGTTCTCCGCATCCATTCCAGTTCTTTCTTGAAGAGCTGCTGCGTCTTGTGCAAGTTGGCCGCATCGTTGGCCTCGCGCAGCTCTTTTTGCTCCAAATAGTAGCTGTAGTTGCCTTCGTATTTGTAAAACTGCTGGTTCTCTAGTTCGTAAATAGTGCCACAGATGCGCTCGAGGAAATAGCGGTCGTGGGTGATCATAAGCAACGCCCCGGAATAGTTCATGAGGTATTCTTCGAGCCATTCGATGATGTCCAAATCCAAGTGGTTGGTTGGCTCGTCCATGAGGATGAGATCGGGCTCTTCGATGAACAATTGGGCCAGGGCCAGGCGCTTGATTTCGCCGCCAGAAAACTTGTCGACCACGCGGTCCATGTCGGGCAAGTTCATGCGCCCGTGCATCTCTTGGATGCGTCCGTCAATGCTCCAGCCGCCGGTGGCTTCCACGCGGTCCAGCGCGCGTTGCAACTCTTCGTCGCTTCCGCCGTTGGCAATGACAGCTTCGTAGGCGCGCAAGGCGTCCAGTCCTTCGTGCGCGCTTTGGTACAGAATTTCTCGAACGGTGAGGCCGTTTTCAAAGGCGGGTTGCTGCTCGAGGTAGCGCAACTTGATGCCGCTGCGGTACGCCACGGTTCCGGAGTCGCTCAGCTCGGGGTCCATGAGCGTGCGCATGAGGGTGGTTTTCCCTGCGCCGTTTTTTGCCACTATGGCAATTTTTTCGCCCTCGCTAATGCCGAAGGTGATGTCTTTGTAGAGCTGTTTTATACCGTACGATTTACTAATCTGGTGTACGGAGAGCAGGTTTTTTACTTCCAAAATTCTGGTTTTGCGCTTGTGGTGCGAATATACTTCAGTCCGCGGCTGCGGGCGTGCGGCTGAATGGGGAAGTTCAGAGGGGAATGAGACCGCAATGTGATAAAAAACTGCGCGATGGAGCGCCGTGGGGGGTAATTTTGCGGCATGCTAAAATTGAAGTTATCCCTTACCGAATGGCTGCGAATTCTCGTTTTGCTGGCCGTTTTTGTCACTGGCACCGTGGTTTCCTACTACATGCTCCAGCCGAAGGTTGTATTGCCCATCTACAATCCGTCCGATCTCAATCCCGCTGTGGTCGATGACGACCTTGAAGGCAAAGGTCGAGGGCACCGCATCGGAAATTTCGACTTGGTCGATCAATGGGGCGAACCCTTTGACAGCACGGTGCTGGAGGGAAAGATTTATGCGGCTAATTTCTTTTTCACCACTTGCCCGACCATCTGCATCGCCATGCAGAACAACTTCCAAACTTTGCAGACCCAGTATGCCGACGACGATCGCGTGGTGTTGGTATCACACACGGTAATGCCCGAGGTGGACTCTGTGCAAACCCTCTTTGAATACGGGAAGCGCAAGGGAGCCATTCAGGGAAAATGGTACCTGGTTACAGGGGAAAAAGAAGAATTGTACCGCTTGGCGCGTCGTCAATACTTTGCGGTGATGGAGCCCGGGAGCAGCTTTGACGAGCACGACTTCATCCATACCGAAAATGTCATTTTGGTGGACGAGAAAAAGCGCATCCGCGGATTTTACGACGGCACCAGCACCTTGCAAATGGAAGCGTTGGCGCGGGATATGAAGCTGTTGTTGGGGGAATGAGACCGTAAAAAAACCAAAAAACGGCTGCGGCTAGTCTTGCGAAACTGAATCTCGAACGGCTTCCAACGAAGTGGTTGTTGCCCCGTTCAACTCGTTTTCACCAAGTTCAAAAAGAGCCTGAAACCCTGCGTAGGTCGTA